>Ga0163179_10001105_pt1 | contig 19236 bp, 15 predicted proteins | sample AtlANTMetagenome_FD_109643 | JGI IMG/M metagenome (GOLD analysis project Ga0163179, IMG submission 109643) | Marine eukaryotic phytoplankton communities from the Atlantic Ocean - Atlantic ANT 2 Metagenome | ecosystem: Environmental > Aquatic > Marine > Oceanic | place: North Atlantic Ocean... | reverse complement strand
TAATACTGGAACTGCAGTTAATGATAATGGAGAAGAGTTTCAAGCACCTTTCACTGTTCCTGATGATGGCAATAATTATAGTGCAGGACAAGATGGTGCTAGTGGAGAATCAGACAATGCAGTATTAAATGAAGAAGAATTAGAAGCTTTATTAGATTCCCAAATATTAGATTTAAATGAATGTATGACTGAATTAGAGTCGATGGATAAAGCAAATAACTTTGTATAACGTATATATATTATTAAGTAAAGAAGGACATAGTCATGAATAAAGACACAACTAAAGCACTTAAAACCATAATAAAAAAATTGGTAGCTGAAGAAGTTTCTAAGCAAATAAAATATGTAGTAAAGGAACTTACAGATCCAACACCAGCAATAAGCTCGAGCAAATCAAAACTTATTGAAGAATTTGGACCTGTAAATGAAGATACTCCAAAATATTCTGAAACTAAAAAGTATACAGATGACCCGGTTTTAAATGAAGTATTAAATAAAACGCAAGGTGGAATTGCTCAAGATAAACCAGGATTTGAAGAATATCCAACAATGGGTGGAGGAGCAGTTGATAGTGTAGATAAAATGGTTGGTATGCAATCATCAATGGCTCCAATGGAAACCCAAGGAAATATGCCAGATTTTATGAAGAAGGCAATGAGCGGACATTCTGCAAAAGTAGTAAAGGCAATCGAAGGAAAGCATGGCACTAGAACTTAAAAGATTAATTAGAAATCTTGCGAACTTAAAACATAAACAAACTATGAAAAATAAGTTCTTGAAGACTAAGCCAAAGATTCATGAAATGAAACAAAATGTTGAAAAGGCTCAAGAAGAAGCTACAGCATATCATGATTATGTTAAGCGTGCAGAAGTTGGAATGGATCCAGCTGGAATTATTCCACCAATGGAAAAAGATTCTTTTAAACCACTTGTTAATACTATTATAGGTTTATTTGAAAATACGTCCGGTGGAGTTACAAATCCTATATACCGTACAGCTGCGCAAAAAGAAGCGTTAGCTAATCAGCTTCAATCACAACTAGATATTGGTATTGCTGTAACAAATGGTGGTCAACGGTATTTAACTACAAGGGCACGAGCATCTGAATTAGGAGCTACGTTTACAGAAATGAGTTCTACTCTTGCCAACGTACTTGGTAGAGGAAAAGGAAGTATAAAATAATGGCATTGGAAAATCCAAGAACAACTACAGTTAGATTAAGAGATAAGGATCCAGATTCCAAAATAGGAGTAGTGTTACCTATTCGTAAAGGACAAAATGGATTCTTTAAACAATCAAGTACACTGCTAGAACAAACAAAATCAAATTTAAAAAATTTATTGCTAACGGTTAAGGGTGAAAGATTAGCTCAACCAGAATTTGGTAGTAATATTTATAATGTACTATTTGAAAACATGGATGAAGGCTTTTCTAAAAAAATAGAAGATTCAATTAGAGAAGCTGTTGCGAAATGGTTGCCTCATGTTATTTTAAATGCAGTAATTATAGATGCTTCACATAATACAAATACTGTGAACATTTCCGTACAATACTCACTAGTCAATGATGCTAATGCACTAGATTCATTGTCTTTAAATTTAATGAGAGCTGGAGACTAATATGGCGAGTGTAAAAACTAGGCCTAAACAGGTAAACTATTTAAGTAAAAATTTTACTGGATTTAAGTCCGATTTAATGGAGTTTGCGAAAACTTATTTTCCAACTTCGTATGCAGATTTTAATGAATCTTCTCCCGGGATGATGTTTATAGAAATGGCATCTTACGTTGGAGATGTACTTTCATTTTATATAGATGAACAATTTAGAGAATCATTATTAGTATACGCAGAAGAAAGAAAAACTATTTTTGATATTGCTCAATCTTATGGATATAAACCAATTATGGCAACTCCAGCAGTGGCAAATATAGATTTTTTCCAAACAGTTCCAGCAACTGGTACTGGAGCAAATGTAAAGCCAGATTACAATTATGGTCATTTAATAAAAATTGGATCTACAATTGAAAGTGAAGAATACTCAAGATCATTTAGAACATTAAGTGAAGTTGATTTCAAACATTCTAGTTCTATGGATAATACTACTGCTGACATTTATGAACTTGATGAAGATGGTGTAACACCTACAAAATACTTGTTAAAGAAATCGTGTAAAGCAGTTAGTGGAACAGAAAAAACAGAAACGTTTGAATTTACAAATGCAGTTGCATACGATCAAGTAAAATTAGGAAATGGTCCAGTATTGGAAATAATATCTGTTAAAGATAGTGATGGAAATGATTGGTATGAAGTAGAATCATTAGCACAAGATATAATTTATGATGATGTTGAAAATACTGCAGAGTTTGATGAAAACTTGGCAGCGTATAATGAAACAGTACCATATATCTTAAAACTAATACGAACTCAAAAAAGATATAAGACAAAGATTGATATAGATAAAAAGACTATTTTACAATTTGGATCTGGAACTGCTACTGCTGCTGATGAAGAAGTAATACCAAATCCAACAACTGTAGGAAATTCTTTTACTAATTCAAATTATTTAAATAATAATAGTGCACTAGACCCTGCTAATTTTTTAACAACTGCAGTTTATGGAGCCGCACCCACAAATACTACACTTACTGTTGTATACACAATTGGTGGCGGTATAGAATCTAATGTACCTTCTAATAGTATAACAACCAAAAGAAGTTTAATTACAAGTATAAATAGTTCTGGTTTAGATCAAGCATTGGTTAGAGAATCGTTTAGATCTATTGCTGTTAATAATCCTGTTCCTGCCACTGGTGGAAGAGGAGAAGAATCTCTAAAAGAAATAAAAGAAAATACCAGACAATATTTTCAAGCACAAAATAGATCTGTGTCTAAAGAAGATTATATTACAAGAATTTATAATTTGCCCCCAAAATATGGCAATATTGCAAAAGTCTACATAACTCAAGATGATCAAATAAATGCTGGAGAAGGGGTAATTCAAGAGCAAACAATTACACAACAAACATTGGATGAATTTGGTGGTGAAATACCAATATCTAAAGTTCAGCAAAGAATGCCGAATCCTATGGCATTAAATTTTTATGTTCTTGGATTTAATCACAATAAAAAATTAACAACTGTGAATCAAGCAACTAAGAAAAATATAAAAACATATTTGGGTCCATACAGAATTTTAACAGATGCAGTTAATTTAAAAGATGCTTATGTTATCAACATAGGTGTTAGATTTTCACTTTATGTTAAAAAAGGATTTAATAAGCAAGAAGTAATATTAAAATGTATTGATAATGTTAGAGACTATTTCGATCCAGATAAGTGGCAAATAAATCAACCAATAATTTTAGCAGATATTGCATACGAAATATCATTAGTTGATGGAGTTAACAATGTTGTTCCTCCAATATCAAATAACCCTAGTGGTAATTTAGTTGTAGTAGATAATAAATTCAATCAAGCCAATGGCTATTCAGGAAATATTTATGACATACAATCAGCTACTAAAAATGGAATAGTATACCCATCGTTAGATCCTGCAATATTTGAATTGAAATTTCCAGAAATTGATATAGTTGGTAAAGTTCTAGGAGATTATTAATGGCTCATTATTTTGAATACGCCGATAAAGATGCAACACTAATAAGAGGTGCAAGAGAAGTCGCAACCGGTAGTCAAAAAAATACTGGAATGGATGAAATTTTAGAAGTTGGTAAAAAATTTGAATCTGGTACAACATCATTTAATGAAATTAATAGAGCTGTAATTCAATTCGATGTTAGTACAATATCTGCATCTGTTGCTGATGGAACTATGATTGCAGGTACAAAGTTTTATTTGAATTTGTATGATGCTGGAGCTACAGAATTAAACAGAGATAACACATTGTATGCGTATACTGTTTCTCAAAGTTGGGACGAAGGAGATGGAAAACATACAGATACTCCACAAACAGAAAATGGTGTAAGTTGGAGATACAGAACTGCCGATACTGGTTCTGAATGGGGACATAGTGATAGTGGTAGTTGGGGTGGTACATATTATTCAGGATCAGCATATACTGGTTCTCAAACATTTAATAAAAATGAATCAATTGATATGAGAATGGATGTTACAAATATTGTAAACCATTGGATTAGTGGAAGTGTTCCAAACGAGGGATTTTTAATACGGAGGGCATTAAATGAAGAATCAAGTAGTACTCATAGTGGAAACTTTAAATTCTTTTCATCAGATACACATACTATTTTTCAACCAAGATTGGAAGCTGTATGGAATGATTCTGTTTGGTCTACTGGTTCTTTAGGACCATTAACATCTACACAAGTTGAACGATTAACAATAAATTTAGAAAACTTTAAACCACGATATAAAAAAGGTTCTTTATCAACAATTAGAGTTAAAGGACGAGAAAAATATCCAGCTAGAACACACTCGGTAACATCATCATATATGGATGTAAAATACCTACCAAGTGGATCTAGCTTTTATTCCATAAAGGATTCTAGAACTCAAACTACAGTTATACCATTTGGTACAGGTTCTGTTATAAGTTGTGATTCATCTGGAAATTATTTTAATTTAAGAACTGAAGGATTAGAAGTAGAAAGAGTTTACGAAATACAATTTAAAATAGAAAGTGGTTCTGGTATTAATAAAACAGTACAATATTTTGATAACCATGATCAATTCTTAATGGAAAGATAATGCCATATACACAAGAAGAATTAGAAGCAAACGAACATTACACCTCATTAAAAGTTCGTGATGAGCTTAAGTATAATGAAGAATACATATATGCTAGAGATCAGTGGGTTGGAAGAGGTGGAACTCCACATGATTCTTTTAGGAGTAAAGATGATGTTATTCAATTATATGAGGATCCAGCAACTGGTGAATCGTTTCCTTCTCCCAATCAAAATTTACGGGTTTGGATATATCAAACGCGATATAGAACAAACGCCGATACTAAGGACATATTGGATAGAGAATTTAAGGAGTTCTAATGCCTAACTCAAAAACACGTAGGTTAAAAGATATTCCTGATAAGTTATATGATCTTATAGCATTACCTGATGCAAACGATTATACAACATACAGGGATCCCGTACAATATCCTCAATTTGAAGGACAATCATATACGTCTATCAAATGGCCAGATGAATTATTTGGTTTAAGTCCTCACGATATTATTAGAATAAACATTTATGGTAATAACGAAGCGTTAATTACAACTGAATATATTACGCATGATAAATTCGAATCATTTATAAACACAAACGTTGCAGGTCATCCAGCTATTGTAAAATTAGATACTGGTAAAATACTTAGAGATCTTGGTTATCGTAGAGGAAGATTTCATTTGGTTTTTGATTTTTTAAGAGTAGAAGCTGGTGGACCATTTCCGTTATTGGTTAATGGGGCAGAAAAAATATTTAAAGGATCTTTCGAAAATACTGATGATAAACTTTATGCAGCCGAACCTCATGTTGAATCTGATACTGCAGAGGGTGATGCATTATATGTAAAAGAAAATAAATTTATTATTCAAGAAATATCATCTGCAAAAGATGAACTTATAGTATCACCAGCATTTATTAATGATGAAAACTATAAAGAACGATTTAGAATGGCAGCGTACAATTGTCTTAATTGGTTTCCAGAAGATGGAATGACTGCACAATTTCCAGGTGTTACATCTAATTTTATAACGTTTACTACAGAAAATAATTTACCAACAAATTGGGTTAATGGTACAATAAGAATTAATGATGCATACTTCATGGGAAAAAGAATCACACCTGAAGAGACTGATACGCTGATAGTTGAGCCAGAGGTTGATATAGAAAGTCGCAGACCTAATTTACTTGGCGACATGAATATGGATAGTTTATTTGGATGGAAATCTCATGATGCTTGGCCATCGGCTGCATCACTATCAACTAATGTTGGATTTGAAAATAGAGCATTATTTTTAGATGCTGTAGCTGAACCTAATCCATCGGGTCAATTGGCTATCAAATCAATTTTACAAAATATATTAAATTTATCAGAAGAATATTTAAACGAATCTGGAAAAACTGCAAATAGTTTAGTTAGTATAAATTTAGCATTTAATTTAACTTCGTATGTTTCTCCAGTGGATATAGAAGGAATTACATTTACATCAAGCGTATGGGTAAAAGCACCCGAAAATAGTGCGTTAAGATTGTTATCTCATTCTGGTCCATGGGGACCCGCTGGAAATACAAGTCATTCTCAAATAGTAATGGCTACTGGGGAATGGCAAAGAATAACACATACATTTACATTAACAAATACTACAACAAGAGATTTGATGATACGATGTATATGGGATCCAAGACCAGCAAATATTGATCCTTCTATGGAAATAAACCTAGGAAAGTTTGCTACTTGGGCTGGAGCTCAATTAGAACAAGGTTCATCTGCAACTCCGTTTACAAGACAATCAGGATTTGAGGACGGCACAGTAGAAGTTGCATTAAATGGTACAATAAAGTTTCAAGATCCAGATGGTAAATTATTGAATGCATCATTTGCAGATGGAGATGAATTTCTTCCTGAAATGGTTGGAGGTTTATTAAAAATTAACGATGCAATTGCAATAGATGATTTATCCGAAGTTACCATGATAAATGATGCCGCAGTAGAAAAAATATTCGAACCAACAGTTATTCCAAAAGATGGAGAAGAAGGAAAGCCAGGAGGATATACTCCAGGTGGATGGGATCAAGAATTAAATGGTAGAGCAATACTAGTTACAGATTTAGATGGTGATGCAATATGGACATCTGGTTATGCAGCGTTTGGCGACGATGAAAGATGGTCAACTGGTGGTACAGGTGAGCACGGATACCAATCTCATTGGAGAAAAGATAAAGGAATAGAAGGCGGTCCAGCTATGTTCTTTCCAGATTTAAATTATCAACCATACATTTTAGAACCAATGAGAGCTGCAGCAATTGAAGCATGGACTAGTCCTGATGGATATTATGCTTCAAGAGGTCAATCTGATCCTCGCTTTGATAATAATTATCACTTAGCAGATTGGTGGCAACATAGACATCAACAAATTTCTACAGATTGGTCAACTATAGGAACATTAGCTTCTTATGGTGTAAAGCCTGGAGATACTATTAAAATAAGTTGGATGCAAAAATCTGCTCCGGTAAATTTTGATCAAGGTGGTAGAAAAGGTGCACAAGTTGGATTAGATCACTTTTTAATTGACGAAATTCTTCCACCTGAAGATCCTTCTATTGAGTCATCTGAAATTTATGAAATGGATGCACAAATTTTTAATGCCGTAAATCCCGGTCCAGAGTTTAATACAAGTAATGATTATTTTGATCCAGAAGAAAACGTTAGTGGAGAGTTTGTTAATAGAAGACCAAGTGCAGATGATGTTCCAGAAGGATATAATGTTTTAAGTCCTCAAGAATATCCAGAACCAAAACCTCCAGTAACAAATCAAATGGTTGGAGCAACTAGTCCTAGAAGTCATTGGATAATGACAGATAGTGATGCTGAATTTAACGATGATTTATTAGCAGAAATAGAACAAATGGAACGTGAAGATTTTGATGGAAGAACAAGTGGAAATCAAAATGAAATAGATAGATTACAATCAAAATTAAATTCTTCATCTGGTGGTGGAGATGCTGGCAAAGCTTGGGAATTAAATCCAGATTATACTCATACAGATTTTACATATAATGAACAACTGAATTCATGGACTCCAAATCCAGGAGTTGAGAATAGAATGATTGGAACAATAAGAGATGGATTTGTAAATTTTAATGCTATATTGATTCCGAATCCAGCTTTTGGATGGAGATGGGATGGTTCCAAATGGGAATCAAATTACCAATATATTGGAAATGCTAGTACAAATAATACTGGCAAATTTAGAGTTGTTAATGGTGATGGGTTTTTAGTAGAAGCAACAATTTATCCTTCTAGAAGTGATTATGTTAGTGTTAAAAATATTTCCGCAGATGAAAATTGGGAATGGAAAGGCGCTGATGGATGGGTATTAGTAGATTCAGTTTCTGGTGCAGAACAAACTGCAGATGGTAGACATATATTAAGATACCGAACAATGAGACTAGATCGTCGTCATATCAATAATAGTGACAATAAAGGAGATGGAACTTCTCAATATTTTATTCCAAATACTTTGTATAACGAGTGGGAACAAGCAACATTCCAATTCATAGTAAGTGAAAATTTTAGTTTAGAAGATAGAGTTTGTTTACGAGTAAAGGGAAATTATGGTGATTTTGGAACTCTATATGTTGATAACGTTAAAATAGATTTAATGATGACTTCTGAAATGCGAGCAACTGTTGATGATACAGCAATATTGGCACCATTAGAATTAGTCATTAATGAAGTAGTTGATTCTAATACCATACGAGTCGAATCAACTTATGATGAAGCAGCAGCTCAACAAGGATCAGTACTTGCAAATTTTAAAGTCAATAAGTATACAGAGTTTGACAAAGGATTTGAAGTAGACTATGTTAGTGTACCAGCAAGTGAAGATGATGTATTCGCAAGATATGAAGGTAAAGTTTTAGATGTAGTTAATGACGATTTAACTAAAAAAATTATCGTAGATAAAACATATCAGGAATTTGGAAATGAAATTAATGCAATTATGACTGGATCTAATGCTGTTGATGCGATGTCTGCATTTGAAAATTATTTTGTTAGATATAGAATAAATGATCCAGATAATTTATATACATATTTGATTACTGGGCCAGATTCCAAATCTCTAATTACAAATTTTAAACCAGTTAATTCTGAGAATTATCCTGGATCTATAGCATATAAATTATTAGAACCTCTTGCCGATACGATCGAGCCATTAGACATGGTTTATATTGCAAAAGAAGTTACCCCATCATTAAACGAAAAGGTAGATCTTATACCATTTTTAGATGAAAAAATACCAGATACAGTATTAAGATTGCCAAGATTTCAAGATTTAGATTCTCCAATACGAGAGCGACAAACTGAATTTTTATCTCATACAGATATTGTAGGGAATGGTAAATGGGTTAGAGAACAACTGGAAGATAAACTATTAAGTGGAAGTATTGAAACTGCTAATATCAATGTCGACTATAGACAATATAAGAATTTTGTACATTTCGGATCAGTAGAAAAAAGATTGTACAATATGAAAGTGAAACTTACAAATTTAGAAACATATCAAAATTATAGTTCATCTTTATCAGGAAATTTAAGTGGATCTGGATATTTGGGAAGTGCACAAGGTGCATCTGTTAGTGGAGCCGCAGCTGATATTCAAAAGTGGGAAGATGAAGCTCGAGCGGTCGTTAACGCATTTGATGATTTTGAACAGTATATGTTTATAGAAAGTTCCTCATATATTACAAGTTCTATGGGTGAATTTTATGATAACGCAGCACCTAAATTATCTGGTGATGGAACATTAACTACTCCATATAAATTGTATTCCGTTTCTAGTTCTCAATTTACAACATGGTATAGTGCATCAATAGTAACAGCACAAGTTTATGATAGAAATAATGCCAATAGAATGGTTAATCTTTTACCAGAACATATTTCGTATGACCAATCTAATAAACAATTTTTAACATTTATGGATATGATGGGTCACCACTATGATAATATTTGGTCACATATTGTTGCATTAACTGATGTACATGATAGAACAGAAGATGTTACTAAAGGAATATCACAAGCATTAGTAGAGCCAGTTGCAAAAGGATTTGGTTTTCAAATGCAAGAAGGTAGAGATCTTGTTAGATTGCCACAATATTATTTAGGACTACAAGAATCTGGATCCAATACTGGAATATTCAATGTTAGATGGAGTAAAAAATCTCAAAAAGATGTAACACGAGAAATATGGAATAGAATTCTTGCATCAATGCCTTACATATTAAAATCTAAGGGTACTAAGCAGGGACTAAAGGCAATAATTGCGGCTTATGGTATACCAACATCTATATTGAGAACTCAAGAATATGGTGGACCAAAAATACAAGGTGAAAAAGATTACGAAATAAAACAAAGATTTACAAAAGCATTAGACTTTCAAGGTGGACAATATCTTGAAGCTCCATGGTATCATACTGGATTTGGAAGAACTCCAGATACAATTGAAATGAGATTTAAAACTCCATACGAAGCTGATACAGTGTTAGCACAAAAAATAAATTCAACAGATGGAATAGATGCATCTCTTTATATTTCCAACGTAACTGCATCTGATGCCAAAGGTAGAGTTGAATTTGTAATGAGTAGTAGTGCACATGGTGAATATAGCATGAGTTTAGGAGAATACTCCGTTTATAACGATGAATGGTGGTCATTAATGTTAAGACGTAGAAGTACTATATCATCGTCACTATCTAGTTCGTATGATAATATGCATGTTCTTACAGATATTGATCCGTTAACACAAAGTTTTGATTTATTCTTGGGATATTATGATTCAGGAATTGATGAAGTTGTTGTCGCAGCATCATCAAGTATGGATATATCTGGAAGTTTATTGGCAAATTATTATAGAACTAGTAGTGTTGCTGGAGATGATAATTGGTATTTTGGTGGTAAAAGAGATGATGCAAATAGAGGTGAACAATTTTCTGGGTCTATGATGGAAATTAGATATTGGGGAACACCGTTAACATCATCTGCATTTTACAACCATGTCGCAGCACCAAAAGCCGTTAATGGAAATCATATAAGTTCATCTTATTATGACATGTCATTTAGACTTTCATTAGATGATTATATTAATTTAAATTCAAGTCCATACGGTTTAAAGGATTATTCCCTTTCTGATGGCCAATTATACGCAACAGGTTCTGGTTTTGCAGATCTGATTAATTTTAGTAGTGTATCAGATAGACAAAAAGCATTTACTCCAGCAATTGGACTAGGGAAAAAATCAAATAAAATTAGAATTGAAGGTAGCCAATTAAAAACTCCAGATGGTTTACCTGCAGTATTGAGTACTACTGAAAGAGTTGAAGTTAGTTCATTTGATTTAGCCGCAAACGATTCAAATAAATTAGGAATATTTTTTGCACCTAGTGACGTTATAAACGAAGATATTATATTGTCTTTAGCAGATATGGATTTTGGATCTTATTTGGGAGATCCTCGAGATGATTTTGAAGAAGATTACACTTATGGAAGATTTAAAAGAATAGCCGATACCTATTGGCAAAAATGGACAACTAAACAAGGTTTTTGGGATTATATTAAATTAATCAAATATTATGATTTAAGTTTATTTGATCATCTTAGAAGAATGTCTCCAGCTAGAGCCAAGAAAAATATTGGTTTACTTATTGAACCAACAATACTTGAACGTGCAAAAGTTGTTGTTGGTGCACCTCCATCCATGGAAGATTTAAAGAAAAAAGCTATATTGGATATGAGAGATAATTATCATGTTTCAAGTTCTAGGCAACGGTACAGGGGAGTACTAAACTATATAGAGTCTTATGAAGTAAGTGGATCTGATGTACTAGAAAGAGCTGGAATAGCATCTAGTGGATTAGGTAGTGAAGTTACAAGTAGTAATTTACTCCAAAGAGAAGCTCTATTTAATTGGGATTCTTCTCAACCAACAAGCAGTAATTTATTACAACGAACCACAATTTCAATTCCTGGAAACGCCGTATCTATGTCATCAACTAGATTGGAATACGAGACAGTTAGTTCTTCTGGAGTAATACCAACAAATTTAACTAGTTTTAATTTTCAAGAATTACAAGAACCTATAAATTCGTTTAACGATTATAGTGGTTCTAGCATATTAACTGGTGGTGGAGATAACATATTTTTTGAAGTGATACCTCCATTTGCAACCGGTTCAAGACTTTCACGACACAATCAAGATACAATTCCTTTCTATTCATCTAGTTTATCAGCATCATATAATTTACCATATTCGTCATCTTTAGAACAAAGTGAATTCGAATCAGTATATGATTCTCATACTGCATTAGCAAGATTGGCGTATGGAGGGTGTAAAGAAGATGGTTCAACAGTACCGTTTGGAGAACTTTTGGCCGTTGAAATATTTGAAACTAATCCTTATCAGGTCAAGTCTGACACCAAAGGTGGCAAGTACTTAGACACTGAATTAAAAGGTGAATAAAATGTATAGAGTAATATTTATTATCAAATAAGTTCTATATTAAAATCTTAGGAGAATACTAAAATGGGATACCTTAATAATGCAACAACTGTCTTGGACGCGATCCTCACCAAAAAAGGTCGAGAGTTACTAGCACGCGGACAAAATGAGTTTAGGATTACTAAATTTGCTTTGGCTGATGATGAAGTTGACTACAGCCTTTGGGATCCCGGTCATCCATTAGGATCTGATTACTATGGTCAGGTCATTGAAAATTTACCACTTCTGGAACCAACTCCAGATACTAATACTATTATGCGATATAAGCTAGTAACAAGAGCTGTTGGCACAAGAAAAATGTCAACACTTATTGGTATTGAATCTGCTTATACAGTACAATGGAGTTCATTAGGAAATGAAGCATCAACTGCTGGTCCTATAACACCTACTACAACAAATGTACCAAATGATGGAACAACCGATCCAGCTGGATATTCATTCACTGTTCTTAATTCATCTATTGCATATTTGACATCACCAAGTAATGATGGTGGAGCAGGTGGAGGCGGAGCAATTGATTATACAGCTTCTACACAAAATATTAGTCAAACTGTTTTTGGTAATAGTTGTACTATTCATCCAAAAGCTATTAACGACCCAAATGGCGCAGCCGATCCTACTTCAACATTAATCGTTACTGGCCTAAGTTATGGGGCAACATTTGCTTCAACTATCACGGTTGGCTTCGTAGACGAATCATAAAAATAAGGAAACTTGCCTATGGCGTTTCTAGATAAAAGTTCACTTATAGTAGACGCAGTTTTAACTGATAAAGGACGAGAAAAACTCGCTAGTAACTCGTTCAGTATCGTTAAATTTGCACTAGGTGATGATGAAATAGATTATACAATGTACGATGAGTCCAATTCCAATGGACCTAATTTTTATGGCATATCAATAGAAAATATGCCAATATTAGAATCATCTACTAAGTCAGATACGGCCTTAAAGTATAAACTAACAACTCGTCCTCCATCAACTACACAACTTCCAGAAATGGGAGCTAGTGTTCCTGAAACTGTATCATTAACAGGTGATGGCGCTATGAGTCCAGATTATGCAATGATTTCTCCATCTACACTAAGATTTGATGAAGATGAAGATTACATATTCGAACTTCAAGATGATGCGTATGTTGATATAGTGGTTGGAGATTATGCTGAGCAAGTTAAGAAAGTTGCACATACTGTAATATTTGAGCAACTTACTATTGATGGTGAGCCAGTTCCAAAAGCCTCATATCAATCAGTATTATTTGGAAAGAACAAAACTCCATTACCATTAAAGCGTAGTGAGCAAAAATTATTTGCAGACATTTATAAAGTCTTCATTCCAGTTAATAAATTTGGAGATGTTTCAGTTTCAGTTATACGAGCACAAGGTGAAATTTATTTTAAAGGAAATGCCGGACAAACTCAACTTATAACTGGAAACCAAGTTTATGCAGATAAAGGAATTATGGTTAGTGTTGAAGGTGCAGGTATTATTACTCTCGGACTAGTTTCTCAAAAGGGTGATGAAGGTCCTGTTGATGATGGTCAAGTTTCAGCTGGTGAAGGGAATGTAGTATTTGCTTCTATAAATAATAAGAATAGAAGTCAAATCTCAGAAGCAGAAAAAGGTGGATTTAAAAACTTAGATATTAAAACAAATTCTAAAATAATAATATCATATACAAAAGGTCCTTCAAATTTATCAATAACACAGTTTGTTAAAAGCATCAATGCACAGAAAAATACTATAACTTTAAAGAATACATTATCTCAAGCTATTCCGTCATCTGTAACTATCTCAATGGGTGAGCCAGATTTTGATGACGTTAAACCACCAGTTGATAAGACTGGAGGTAAGAATCCTTTCGCTGCTGATCCACTTGTTGATAAGCAAGAAGGGGAATTAAAAAATCTTAAAGACAGTGTAAAGGGTGATGAGGGAAAATTTGAACCTGAAAACAAAAATAAACAGTTTAACCAAAGTACAGGTAAAACAGATTTTGAGTTGGAAAAATAATGGTAAAAACAGTAACAGCAAAAACAATTAGCTTAGTGGCAAAACAAGTAAATTCTGCTAGACAAGTAACGTTAAGAGTAACTGGTACAAAATCAGGTGTTTCGAAACTTATCACAGTAACTATTTCGCCGAAGGCATAAACAATTAAAAGAAAAGTAAGTTCATCAATATTTATTGGTGATTAGGAGTTAAACTATGAGCATATTTTCTGAATTTAATCTAGACGAAGACGTAATACCAGGTCAGGTCAATACTGTCTCTTCTGGCATGTGGTCAGGCGGATTGGGAACCTTAACGGCTTTCCATACATCTTCTGTCCAAAGCGGAAGTACCGGAGAGCACTATTTTGATGTGTATAACGGTGTTGTAGGAACAAACGCAACAGCGTCAGTACAGTTTTCTGTTACTTACGGACATTATTATGGATCTGGTTCATTAAGCGGAAACAGCAATTATCAAGCTTCTAAAGCAGTTTATAGACAGTTGAGAAATTTGTTACTACCTCAAAACCAAGAAAAATTCAAATGGGGACCTGCTGAGGCAAGTTCTTCTGATTCAACTTTCGCAGTATCTTTAAATAGATCACGGCTTAAGGAAAAAATGGATCCAGGTAACTGGGAACTTCATATATCTAGTTCAACATCAAACGTTATTAAATTGATTGATGATTCTGGAGCAACGAATGATCCTAACGTTAAATCTACAGTAAGAGAATTTAATGTAATATCTGGTTCAATTTCTACTGGTGTTGCTGTAACTGGTTCTTCAACTAAACATTTTGGAAAATTCTATCCTGAAACAGGTATAATTTTACTTGACGCAGACGGTTTAGGTGGACAAGCAACAATAGCTGGATATGGAACGGGATCAAACGTTAACAATAACAATTCAGGTGACTTTTTTGATGCGGTTAAGGGTGGAGCATATTTCGCTGCAAGGCGTGAAGAGCAAATTAAGTCGACCCATTACTTTTGTAGGGTGAAACACGGCCAATACAATCATAGTCAGAATCCAACATATTATTCTGGTTCTGATTCAGTATTAGCTGTTCCTTCCTTTAGAACAGATCCTAAGTCGTATATTACGACAGTAGGTTTGTATAACAACTCAAATGAATTGTTAGCTGTTGCTAAGTTATCAAAACCAATCTTGAAATCTACAAGTAGGGAAGCTCTCATAAAGGTAAGATTAGACTTTTAGTAAAACTTAATTTAGCGAAAGCTATATGTGAGGTTGCTAATATTTATAATAAATTGAGAGACAACTATGTTTGGGCAAATCGGTGATGAAGACAGACGCGTTACTCCATATAAAATACATAAACGCTTTAAGATTGATTTTTATAACGGGGTAAACACCGCAACAAGACTTGGAATTATTCCATTAGTAGCCGAATCTGGCTCTTTAAATGGAAATCCTGGGTTTGTAAGTTCTTCTGCAGATAAAATAACATTTACAAGTGGTGGAGCAGATTACCATTATTATAAAAGACCGTTGTATACCCAAATCAAATTAAACTTTTTTGAATTTTCAAGACCGGGTAATAGACATAGCCATACTGTTGCACAACCTCAACATCAGTTAGATAATAATTTTTTACCATTTGGTCATGGAAAACCACACACTGAAACTGGAAAAACTGGTTATCATTGGCAAACTTTAGGTTTAAGAAAATTGCATAATACTGCAAACGTTATAAGTATACCTCAAAAAATATATGGTGAAAAAATAAAAACTGGTTCTATAGAATTAACTGATTATTCAACCGATAAAACATATATCATAAAAGATGATGGATTTGGTAATTTATATGATTCAAATTATGAAGCAAACTTTGTATCTGCAAGCTTAACTGGTAAAGGTTCTGGGTCTGCAATTGGAACTATATCATACGATCATGGCTTAATAATGATTACCGATACTGGTAGTTATGGAACTGTAGCTGGACAATCTAGTGGATCAGGAGGTTGGAAATTAGAATTTGAAGCTACAAAAACTCTTTATGAACATGAATATACATGTTTAGTTCCAGAAGGAACATTCAATAATAGTACAAATCTTAGTGTATCATTAGACCGGAGTGGAAGTATGGATATTCCAGCTGGCTTAGATAACAACAACTTAAGACAACTATTGGCTTCTCCAGCAGAAGGCGTTTATGATAGTACAGAAGGATATTCTGCAACTACTAGTACTGAAAATTTTACAACACATTCTATGTTTGCTCCTTATGTTACAACCATTGGATTGTATAATGATCATAATGATTTATTGGCAATTGCTAAAACAACGCGCCCAGTTAGAAATGATCCCGAGTTAGCATTGAATTTTATTGTAAGGTTCGATATTTAATATAGAGAATATAATCGGAGTACGTAATGGCACCAGAGAAAAAAGAAATAAAACAAGATTCAGAATTTCATATACAAGATCAAAAACATGAAATTAATACTGAGTTAGTTAATATAATAAAATTTAGACAATCAAAAAAATGGTATATAAGCATCGTAGTTGTATCGCTTTTTGCGGCTATTTTAGCACTTATGATTTATTTTATGAGTAGCGGAGTGGATGTAATGGGTGGTTGGAAAGAAATCTTATTACTAATGTTAGGTGGATTTGTTGGTTCATTTGCTAAAGTAATAGATTTTTGGTTCAACAACGCTGAAGACGATGTTAAATTATTAGAACATGCGGATGATTAACGCGTAAGGAGAAAACAGATGTTAAAGAAATGGTTTATATTGGGTCTTATAATGACCTCATCTTTGTTTGCAGAGAACGAGCTTTGGAAATTTTTTAAATATTCAACGGCTTATGGTAGTTTTAGCTTAAACGCGCCAAGGTACCAGGAAGATAGATTTGCAATTATTGGTGGATTATCTACTGGCCAACTAGAATTTTCTAGAGATGTGCGAGATTTAGAACCTGATTTTCAAAAATCTTTTGGATTAAGAAAAATTGGTAGATTTAAATACGAGCCGAAGAGAGGCGTACGAAATGCTGGTGTTGGTGGAACTTGGTATGATGGTTCAGAGCAAAATGCAAACGAAAGCGCAACAATGGGTCCAGTTAAAGGTTGGGAATATTTAATTAAATGGTCAGAAGGTAGACAATGGGGTAATGAATACCTAAATCAAGAATATTGGTTAAGATATACTGGCGATTGGGCAATGGCAAAAATAGGTTGGACAGATTTAGGGTTGGAAGAAATAACTTATGGTCAAGCAGACGCTCGAGTTAAATGGAGTCCTGAAATATTTAATGGATCTATCACATTTAGTATTGGTGCAAAGCATAGACAACATCCAGTTTATGGATTTGATGCTGCAGTTTTAGATACTACATGGTATAGAGGACAATGGTGGAATTTCGCTGAGGATGCTTTTGGTATTGATGATAATATGTGGTTTGACGAAAACATGATTGATGAGAATGGTGAGTGGATTAATGCTCAGCTATATGAAATTGATCCAGTTACTGGAGATTTAAGAGAAATCGAAGGTGCTGGTCCTTTTTGGAATGAAGGTGGTGAATATTGGGGACACGATTGGTTGTGGAGAGATGCTGAAGGCCGTATATTTGCTTATACAGATAGAGAGTATTTTCTATATCATTTTCCAGGAATGTTAGAAACCTACATAGATGGTAAGAAAAAAGATATTGGATTTCAAAGAGAAACATCAATTGTAATGGGTGCAGATGCATATTATTATAATGACAATTGGTGGATTCATGCATGGGGTAACTATTTACCATATCATTATGGACATGATCAATACTCTTACCATAATGGAGCTGCGTATGAACAACATAAAGATGATAAGAAAAAGCCACATGAATTTGAATTTATGGATCCAATGTGGATGACTTGGAGTGATTATGATTTTGGTGCTATATTTGGTATTAAATTAAAAGACAATTTAGGTGTGTTTGCAGAAGGTCAGTATTTATATTATTGGGGACGCCCAGCTTATGACATAAAGTTAGGGGTCAATTATCAATTTATGGGATTTTAAAAAATGAAGTATGACGAAATATACAATATAATAAAATCAATTATTGGTTCATTATTAATAGTGACAATGTTTATGATGCCAGGTTGTTCTGATGATAGCCTTCTTCCCGTAGAAGAATCATTAGAAGAAAACATTCAAATGTGGGTTAATGGTTCAGAGATTATAGCTCGAGAATATTATGAAAGTATTACTACTTACGGAGAAGCTACAGTACAAGATGATGGTTCTATAAAGAAAATATTTGTACTTCATTTTCAAAAAGAAGATGGTAGGGTTACACCTTACAAGGAACATTATGCGTTGATTATGTATGATAATGATGGTGATAATAGTGGAAATTTAATAGATGAAAAATTATATCTAGGTGGAACACAGATGGATTCATTGCTATTGCAATCAACAAGCGGTAGAATTACATTAGAAATTGTAGGTTTATCTGATTACACAGAATTTGCTCAAGCATCAATAGAAAAATATGAAGATGGTAAAGTTAGTGGTATGGCAGATGGATATTTCTTTAATCCTTATAGAGATGAGATGCAACACGGTGTAATTATTTTTGATAATTTGCAAGTTAATACAGATACATCGGCGACATTTTATAATGGAGTTTATTAATGAATGGTGATGTTAAATTAGGACAAATCTTATGTGATGAAGATATAATCACTAAGCGTCAACTTAATCAAGCACTACAGGTGCAAATTAAAGGTGATAAACGTACGCTTGGTGAAATATTAATTGACAAAGGTTTTTGTTCACTAGAAGATGTAACTAGTGCCATAATGAATCAAGGTGGTGGACAAAATATTGATGTGCAAGAATCTCCAACAAAAGTTGAAAAGGAGATTAAGCCAAAGAAAAAAGAAGCAAAAGAATTAAGTGAAGACACAAAGTTTAGTATGTCAGTTGGAACTATGATTGGAATAGGATCTGGAATCGCGTCAATCGTTGGAT
>Ga0163179_10001104_pt1 | contig 19240 bp, 10 predicted proteins | sample AtlANTMetagenome_FD_109643 | JGI IMG/M metagenome (GOLD analysis project Ga0163179, IMG submission 109643) | Marine eukaryotic phytoplankton communities from the Atlantic Ocean - Atlantic ANT 2 Metagenome | ecosystem: Environmental > Aquatic > Marine > Oceanic | place: North Atlantic Ocean... | reverse complement strand
TGAAGGGCATTTTGGCTTTACAACTTCATGCAGGTCCTCCAATGGTTGTGCAATTCAAGGATCTGCATCTGAAGAATCTCGCTGCAGCCGACTCAACCAGCAACGATCAGAAAAAAAAGGCGATCTTTATCGCGGGCAGACGCAGCCATGGCTACGGCTCACACGAACACAATGCCGGTTGCCTGCTTCTCGCCAAGTATCTCCGTGACAACATGCCAGGATACGAAACCGAGGTTTTTCAGAACGGCTGGCCTGCTGATGGTCTCGAGTCACTCGATGGCGCAGATACGATTATCGTCTATTGTGATGGCGGCGGCGGCCATCTATTGAACAAACACATCGACGAATTTAACGCAGTCATGGAACAGGGTGTGGGCCTTGTCTGCATTCACTACGGCGTCGAAGTTCCCAAGGGAAAATCGGGGGACGCATTTCTGAATTGGATCGGCGGCTACTTTGAGACCCATTGGTCGGTCAATCCTCATTGGGTTGCCGAATTCAAAACTCTTCCCGACCATCCCGTGGCACAAGGTGTGAAGCCGTTCTCGGTCAACGACGAATGGTATTTCCACATGCGATTTCGTCCGGAACTTGAAGGGGTAACACCCATCCTGTCGGCCCACCCACCCGAAAGCACAATGAAGCGATCCGATGGGCCTCACAGTGGCAACCCTCATGTCCGAGCTGCCATGGCACGCGGTGACATTCAACATGTCGCCTGGGCGTCGGAGCGTCCCAACGGGGGTCGAGGCTTTGGTTTCACCGGCGGTCATTTCCATTGGAATTGGGGAGACGACAATTTTCGCAAGGTCGTCCTTAACGCAATCGTCTGGACGGCAGGCGACGATGTACCCGAGAACGGCGTGGGTGGAAAACCCCCGACCCGGCAAGATCTCGAAGCCAATCAAGATTTCCCGAAGCCCGCGGCCAAACGTGAAGTCAAGAAGCCCGACAGAGAAACGGCCAAGGCGATTTTTCGCAGCCCGGTCGTAACACCGCGGACGCCCAACCACACCGTCAACATCGACGTAAAACTCAGTGACGCCAAGAAACTATATCTGGTTGTCAATGACGGCGGTAACGGTATCAGTTGCGACTGGGCGGATTGGGTCAATCCACGGATCAGCGGTCCGCAGGGCGAAAAGTCTCTGACCGAGTTGAAATGGAAATCAGCCACGAGCGAATGGGGGCAGATTCGAGTCAACAAAAACTGTGGTGGCGGTGAGTTGAGAGTCGCTGGCAAATCGATTTCAAAAGGAATCGGCGCACATGCCAATTCCGTAATCGAGTTCGATTTGCCAGCGGGTTTTACTCGTTTCCAGGCGCAGGGCGGGCTGGATGAGGGAGGAACCAAGCAAGCGGCTGGGGGCGATTCAAGTGTACGCTTTCTGGTCTACACAGAAAAACCGACCATCGTCGCCGGTAACGCCGGAAGTGATGAACGCACTGCGGATGTGGCCGTCGAAAACCTTGACATTCACGATGAATTAGAGGTCACTCTCTTCGCCGCTGAACCCATGCTTTTGAGCCCATCCAATATCGACATCGATCATCGAGGTCGCGTCTGGGTTTGTGAAATTGTCAACTATCGCGGTCATCGAAATAAGCGAGCGGAAGGCGATCGGATTCTCATCCTGGAGGATACCGACGGAGATGGCCAAGCCGACAAGAAAAAAGTCTTTTATCAAGGCAAAGACATTGACTCGCCCCATGGCGTCTGCGTTCTCGGAAATCGAGTCATCGTTTCGGCAGGCCCTCACGTCCTGTGCTTCACGGATGAAGACGGTGACGATAAGCCCGATAAAAAAGAGGTTTGGTTCCAGGGCATTTCGGGCGTCCAGCACGACCATGGAATCCACGCTTTCGTCTTCGGTCCCGACGGAAAGCTTTATTTCAATTTCGGGAACGAAGGGAAACAATTACTCAACGCAGATGGCGAACCTGTCCAAGACATGACGGGGAACATCGTATCCGTCAACCAAAGTCCCTATCAACAAGGACTCGTCTTCCGCTGCAATCCCGACCTGAGTGAATTCGAGACGCTTGGCTGGAATTTTCGCAATAACTGGCTGGCCACCGTCGACTCCTTTGGAACCGTCTGGCAATCAGATAACGATGATGACGGCAATCGAGCAGTCCGCATCAATTACGTGATGGAGTTCGGGAACTATGGCTACCGAAACGAGATGACACGAGCAGGTTGGAAAACAGCTCGAACCGGTATGTCGAAAGAGGTGCCAACCCGCCACTGGCATCTCAACGACCCGGGCGTTGTTCCCAACTTGCTACTAACCGGTGCTGGATCGCCAACGGGTATTACCGTTTACGAGGGAAATGCACTCCCGAAGGTTTTCCATGGTCAACTGCTACATTGCGATGCGGGTCCGAGCATTACTCGCGCCTACATCAAAACCCCGGACGGAGCAGGCTATCAAGCTGACGTAGTCAACATGTTGGATGGAAATCGTGACCGTTGGTTCCGGCCCTCGGATGTGAAGGTGGCTCCAGACGGATCGGTGCTCGTCGCCGATTGGTACGATCCAGGCGTAGGCGGCCACCAAATGCGAGACCTTTCACGCGGCCGCATTTTCCGGATCACTCGCAAGGGAGCAAGTCCCCGTTACGCCACTCCTAAGTTCGATTTCTCGACAGCGAGTGGAGCCGTCGAGGCATTAAAGAACCCCAACTATGCCGTCAGACACATGGCGTGGACATCGTTGCATGGCATGGGCGCGGCAGCCGAGCCTGCGTTGGTAAAGCTGTGGCAAAGCGACATCCCCCACGAGCGCGCACGAGCGTTATGGTTACTTGGCAAAATTCCCGGCCGTGGCCAAACCTACGTTGACGAGGCAAGCCAGGACAAGGATCCGCAGATTCGGATCGTTGCGATACGACTCGCACGCCAACTGCAGGATGTTGACACGATGGCCGTTGTAGCTTCGTTGGCGAAAGACATCTCTCCTCAGGTTCGACGGGAGTGCGCCATCGCTCTACGCGGAATGGAACATTCCGAAAAGGCCGAGGTCTGGGCCACACTCGCCGAACTTCATGATGGAAAAGATCGATGGTATCTGGAAGCGTTAGGAATCGGTGCTCATCAAGATTGGAATGATTGTCTCAGCGCATGGCTTGATCGAGTCAATGACCCTTGGAAGACCGCCGCGGGTCGAGACATTATCTGGCGTTCTCGAGGTGAGGAAACGCCCGAGTATCTGCTGCGTATTGTCGCGGATCCCGGCACACCAGCCGAGCAACTTCCCAGGTTCCTTCGCTCCTTTGATTTTCTCCCCGAAGAAAACGCCCGTGGAGCCTTATTGGCATTGGCGTTCGGAGGTCGCGGTGAGCTGGATGAAGCACGACACCAACTCATCACCGGCGAGGCACTCAGTCGCATCAAGACATTGGACCCCAAGGAAAACGCTGGGGACCTTGAAAAACTCTCAGCAACCTTGGACAGTCTTCGCGGAAGTCGAAAATTCATCGAACTCGTCGGTCGCTTCAATCTGTCAGATCGTTACAACGAAGTTTTGCAGATCGCCACCGAACATCCCAGCGATGCCAATGGAATCGAAGCAATTAGGATGTTGTTGGCGAAAGGTCAGCTCGATGGCATCCGCTCAAAACTTAAGGAAGGCGACGCAGAACAAGTACTCGCGTTGTTGAAAGTTCTGGGCAACTCAACAGACAACCGAGCTGTAATGGTCCTGGAGCCAATTCTCGACCAGGACAAAAAGGATTACGACACTCGACGTGAGGCACTCCGCAGCTTGGCTCGTATTCGTAAAGGTGCCGAGATTCTCGTTGAATTGGCAGAAGATCAAGAGATCCCACAAGACTTACAGGTAGCTTCCGCAGCTGAATTAAACAAGCTGCCATGGAAAGATCTACGAGAACGAGGCAGCAAGGTGTTCCCACTTTCTCCATCCAAAGAAAATAAGCCGCTACCCTCGATTCCCGATCTAGCTCGAGTCCGTGGTGAAGTGCAAGCCGGCAAGCAGGTATTTGCAGAACAAGGCACCTGTGCCAAGTGCCACATCGTCCAAGGCCAAGGCAAACAGGTAGGTCCGGACTTGAGCGAAATTGGCAGCAAGCTCAGTCGCGACGCCCTCTATGAATCGATTCTGTATCCCAGCGCCGGGATCAGCCACAACTACGAAACCTACGTAATCGAACTAGCCGATGGCAATGTGGTCTCGGGAGTGTTGGTCAGTCAGTCGGATGAGGAATTTCAGATCAAGGACAATGAAGCAGTCTTGCGACGCTTCCCCATTGCCGATGTCGAATTAATCGAGAAGCAGCCCATCTCTCTGATGCCGGCTGACCTTCACAAGTTGATGACCGAAAAAGAGCTCATTGACCTCATCGAATACTTGACGACCCTGAAGGCCGCCCAGAAAAGTGGTTAAACCCAAACCCCGTTTTGGTCTTAGGAAAATCCAGATCGGCATTCAGACGACCCGTCACGGCATGAAAACGAGTCGTCTTGGAATCTCTTTCGGCTAGAGATCTACTGCCGACTCATAATCGGGCACTAAGACGCGCCATTGGTGATTTTGCCGAATCTCGGTAGCAAGACTCGTCGCCGCCTCTTCGTCACCGTGAGTCAGGAAAAGTCGTTTGGGCGGTTGCTCAAAATGGCTCAGCCAATGGAGCAGCGCGGCTCGATCAGCGTGGCCCGAAAATCCAAAGATCTGCGCAATGTTTGCCTTCACCTCATGGTTTTGACCGTGAATTCGGACTTCGCGATGACCATCGAGAATGCGACGACCGAGCGTCCCGTGAGCCTGGTAACCCACGAACAGAATGGTCGATTCTGGACAACTGATGTTTCGTCGCAAATGGTGCTTGATCCGTCCGGCGGTGCACATTCCCGATGTCGACATGATGATGGACGGTTCATCTTTCGCGTTGATCGCCTTGGATTGTGCCGTGGTTCTCGAAATCTGCAACCCTGGAAAAGTCAGAGGTGGCGCCCCCTGCGTGATCGCTTCCCATGTCTCTTCGTCAAATCGGTCCCGATGTCGACGGAATACTTGAGTCACATCGACGGCCATGGGGCTGTCAAGGTAAACGGGGATATCCGGAATGCGGTCATCGTAAACCAGCTGACTAATGAAGAACATTAACTCTTGAGCACGTTCAACCGCAAATGTTGGGATGACAACCCTGCCACCTGCTTGAACCGTCGAATTGATCACCTGCTCCAATTGTTCGAGGATATCGCCACCCTCTTTGTGGTCCCGATCCCCGTAGGTCGATTCCATGACGATATAGTCCGCTTCGGTGAATACGGTGGGATCATGAATGAGCGGTTTGTCCCACTGGCCAATGTCACCCGAAAAAATGATGCGACAATTCTTTCCGCCTTCACGAACCTGAAAATCCAACATTGCTGACCCAAGAATGTGGCCCGCCTCGTGGAAGGTAAGCGTTACATCTTCTGTCACTTTGACAACGGTGTTGTAGCTTTCGGGCTGAATCATTGGCAATGTTTGGTCAACATCGCTGTCATCGAAAAGCGGTTCGTTCGGATGAGGTCCTTTGCGTCCCTCTTTCCGATGTCGTTTTCTCTTATATGCAAGATCTTCTGACTGAATATGAGCTGCGTCTCGCAGCATGATTTCGACGAGATCTGCGGTGGGCGCTGTCATGAACAGGGGCGCATTGAGACCTTCACCCACAAGTCGCGGAATCAAGCCACAATGATCAATATGAGCATGCGTGAGCACGAGCGCATTGATGCTCTCGGGGGGAATGGGACATTTTCGCCAATTCCGCGTTTTGAATTGACGCTCTTGAAACAAGCCACAATCGATCATCACTCGCGAGTGGGCAGTTTCGAGACAGTACCTTGACCCGGTAACCTGCCGATTAGCTCCCAAAAAGTGCAATTTCATTGGGCAGTTCCCTTTTCAGCGGAAGTCTCTTGAAAGTGATTATCGCTAAATCACAAGGAAATACATTCGCTCGTCTGATTCTCAACAATTTTGGCACAAAATAACATGTCGTTCCATCTCCTTAGCGCAAACAAAATCAACGACGTGATCTCGTTCGCATAGATATTAAGTTACGTCTGTGTTTGAATAGTAAATGCCGTTGTTTTAACAACGAACTTATCTTATCCATTCGGAGTCGAAGGCAAGCGTATGAGTAGTGAACAGGTGGAGCCGTCGGGCACAACCATTTCGGACAGCACGTACGAATTCATCAACGCGATACGGAACCGTGTAGGTACGGTTGTCGTCGGACAAGATGTTGTCGTTGAGCGATTGTTGATCGCTTTATTTACGAGTGGACACCTGCTATTGCAAGGCGTCCCAGGTCTAGCCAAGACCTTGCTGGTATCGGCCTTATCGAAATCGATTGACCTGGAATTCAGCCGCATCCAATTCACGGTCGATCTGCTGCCTTCCGACATTATTGGCTCCGAAATCCTCGACCAGCAGACGCACGAATTCCGCACCCACAAGGGCCCCATTTTCACCAACCTTTTGTTGGCGGACGAAATCAATCGAGCGGCTCCTAAGGTCCAGAGTGCTCTGTTAGAAGCGATGCAGGAGCGGAAGGTTACGATTGGGAATGAAAACTATTCGTTGCCGGCTCCTTTTCTTGTGATCGCAACCCAAAACCCAGTGGAACAAGCAGGAACGTTTGAATTGCCTGAGGCACAACTTGATCGTTTCATGCTATGTCATCGCCTCGAATACCCGACACCAAGCGAGGAGAAGGAAGTTTTGCGCCGCAACACCGAACTCGGTGTTCGTCGTGAGGGCGCTGGTGCAGTAGCACGTACGGAATTTGATGTTTTGGAGGAGCAGTCAGTGGCAGACCGCGCGGAGCTTGTAAAGGCGATGGAAGCCATTCAGAGCGTTCACGTGAGTGATACCTTTACGGATCACGTCGTTGACCTTGTCAACCGAACTCGAACGCATCCAGCAATTGAACTCGGCTGTAGCCCCCGCGCGGGTATCGCACTGATCAAGTCAGCTCGGGCACGTGCTCTGATTCACAAACGGCATTACGTAATTCCAGAAGATCTTTACGCCTTGGCCGAAGACGCCGTATTGCACCGGATTCGCCTCAATTACGAAGCGTTGGCGGACGGCTTGACGACCGTACGCGTCTTACGACAGATGCTCAACGAAATCGGCGCTGAGACAAATGGTGATGGCAAGGTAATCGCATAAGCTGATGGATGGACACATTCAAGAGCTCGGCAGTCTCGACTCGCGGCAATTCATCATTGCCATCAAGCGATTAGCGGACCATTTGAGTTACGGGACTGACGTATCACCCTATCGAGGTGCGGGTCTGGAATACATTCAATCCCGACCCTATGTTGCCGGAGATCCCATTAAATCGATCGATTGGCGAGTCACCGCACGGACGGGAAAGATCTTTATCAAGGAATATGAAACTCCGAAACGACTTCCCGTCTATCTGCTAATCGATACGTCGGCTTCGATGATGATCGGCAGTGAAAAACGGACCAAATATGAGCACGCATTATTTGTCGCTGGTGGGTTAGCATTGGCTTGCCTGGATCGAGTCAGCCCTGTGGGAGTGATGTCGGTCGGAGACCGCCCTTTCCATGTGCAGCCGAGTCTGTCGAAACAACAAATCATGCAGTGGCTCCATCACCTCAGGCGGTTTCGTTACGACGAACCAACCACATTGGGAAAACGGATTGTGGAACTAGGACCGAGCCTATCAAGTCGAGCCTTGGTGATCGTCTTGAGTGACATGCATGATCCCGATGGTATCAACGGCCTGAAACGACTTGCTCAGGAACACGATTGTGTGGTCGTCCAATTCAAGGACCCCGCTGAGGAAAGCTTGCGGGGCGCGGGACTGCTGCGTGCCCGCGAGGCAGAAACTGGACGTAATTTCGTAACACACGGCCGGGCAACCTGGTTGGATCCAAAGCTGCTTGCAGACAATCTGAAGCGATCAGGGATCGACCACATGGTGATCAATACCAACAAACCCTATGCCCACAATTTGAGAAGCTTTTTCCAATCTCGCAATCTTCTGGGACGAGGAGCTCGGTAGGTGACTCGTTGCATTAATCTATTGTTCCTGGTGGTCTGCATCTTGTCTTCCGAATCTCGAATTTGGTCGCAGGAAACCTCAACAGACAATCCCTTCGAAACAACGGTTGGCATGAGCCAAACCTTGTCGGAAATCATCCTTCCAGGATCAGAACTCAAGGTGACTGACATCGAGGATCAGCAACCCTTTGTATTGCGGATCACAAAGTCGTTCATTCATGGTGATGCATTTCGTTATCACTTCGTCTATTACGGTTTGGAACCGGGAGAATACAATCTGACGGACTACCTACAACGCAAGGATGGCTCGGAACGCGGCGATCTCCCAGACCAGATTATTACCGTCAACGCCGTGCTCCCCCCTGGTCAGGTAACGCCCAATCAACTCACGCTTCCCCAAGCGCCATCGATCGGTGGCTACAGATTGTTGTTGGCATTGGCGGCAGTGGTTTGGGTCGTTGGCCTATTGCTATTAATCCGTTCGACTCGACGCCCCCGATCCGATCCACAAGCTGCGACGGATCGCCCCAGATCGTTGGCCGATCAATTGCAACCGTTGCTGGAAGCGGCTGCCGAGGGTTCTTTGGCCGAATCACAGCGAGCCGAACTCGAACGTTTGCTCCTCGCATTTTGGCGGAAAAAACTTGAGGTAACTGGACGATCACCGGCTGAGGCGATGACCGCCCTGAAAGCGGACCCAGAAGCAGGCGAATTGCTAAGACAACTTGAAGATTGGCTGCACAATCCCAACCCTTCCGCTCCCGTCGATCTCAAACGTTTATTGAAACCCTATACGAACGTGACCGCACAAAACGTGAGCTCCTGAACGAGTCTTCCCATGACGTGGCTGAGTTTCTCTCATTATCCGGTGCTGTTCCTGACGGTGATTCCGTTTCTGCTTTTGGTCTGGATCTGGCGACGCCGTGACGGTGGGCTCGTTTTGCCGTTCGATCATGGACAGCAACGATCTGGGGTTTGGGTTGGAGCCGCCGTCCATTTTGCCGAAAGCTTACCGCCGTTAATCTTGTTCGTCGTTATTTTCATCCTGGCGGGGCCGCAAAAAACGGGAGAGCCCAAAACGCGTCGGGCGATGACAAACATCGAATTTTGCATCGACGTTTCCGGGAGCATGACCGCCAGCTTTGGCGAAGGCACTCGTTACGATGCATCGATGCAGGCGATCAACGAATTCCTTGATTTTCGCAAGGGTGACGCCTTCGGACTCACCTTCTTTGGCGTGGGCGTGCTGCATTGGGTCCCATTAACCACGGATGTATCTGCCTTTCGCTGTGCCCCGCCCTTCATGAACCCTAAGAACCCAGGACATCCGAGTTGGCTAGGAGGGACGATGATCGGGAAAGCTTTGTTGGAATGCCGAAAAGTGCTTAACTCACGAGAGGAAGGAGATCGGATGATCGTTCTGATCTCCGATGGGTCGAGTTTTGACTTATCCGGTGATGCCGGAGTCGAAATTGCTTCGAAATTGAAGCAGGATGGCATCACCGTGTACGCGGTTCACATTGCATCCGGAAACCCTCCTACGCCGATCATTGAAATCACGTCTCGAACCGGCGGTGAGATATTCACGCCGGGTGATCAGACAGGACTGGAATCGGTATTTCGTCGCATCGACGAGATGCAGGAAACTCGCTTGGAAAAAGTCGCTGCTGAGACAACCGATAACTTCGTACCCTTTTCGATTGCTGGCCTGTCACTGTTAGGACTGAGCACGCTATCCCTGTTCGGACTGCGGTATACGCCATGGTAGAACTAATCGTCACCATCACCGTCCTGCTTCTCGTCGGCGTTGCCGAAACCATCCATGCAGCGCGGTGCCGCAAGATTGCTCGCTTGGCCTTCGGCCCAAGACAAAGTCCTCGCCCATGGGCAACCGTTGCACCCTGGCTGAGAGTTGCTGCGGCCGCTGCACTGGCCTGGGGTCTAACGACACTACTGCTGATCCCGCCCAAGATTCATCGAGCCGTTGAAGTCGACGAATCAAAAACGAAGCATGTAGTACTGGTGCTCGATGTTTCTCCCAGTATGAGACTCGACGATGCTGGCCCCTCGAACAAACAAACCCGAATGCATCGCGCCGCCGATATCATGGAATCGTTTTTTAATCGAGTCCCCATGGAACAATATCGAGTTAGCGTCATTGCCGTTTATACCGGCGCCAAACAGGTCGTCGTTGATACACGCGACATCGAAGTTGTGAGAAACATTCTCTCCGACTTGCCACTACACCACGCGTTCAACTCAGGCGAAACCGATCTATTTAGTGGACTCGAAGAAGTTAGAAACGTCGCCCGCGACTGGAAACCCGGAAGCACAACCGTGCTCATCGTTAGCGATGGAGATACCGTCCCCGCAACCGGAATGCCCAAAATGCCAGCCTCCGTTGCAAATGTTCTCGTGGTCGGCATCGGAGATCCCCAAAAGGGAAAATTTATCAACGGACGGCAGTCCCGCCAGGACACTTCCACTCTGCGACAGATCGCGGTCCGTTTAGGAGGCATCTACCACAACGGAAATGAAAAACAGATCAGCTCAGAAACGTTAAATCTGTTAACGAAGGCCACCAACACCGATCCGCTCGCCAAGTTTTCACGACGTGAATACGCGCTGATCGCATCTGGTCTGGGAGGCGTGATCTACGCTTTCCTTCCATTCATGCTGCATTACTTCGGCACTGGATGGAAACCAGGCGTAAAACTAACCTCGCGACCTTCGAGAGAACGAGAGTCCGAGATCACCTGACAAAGCTAAAAATCGAACTTATTCCATGGGCTTACGCGCCGCGCAGGCCACCCTAAACGGCCTGTTCAAGTTGTGCTGCCCCCATCGGTGGGAGTATGATGCAAGAGTAGCCAAGTGGCGGAAAAAGCCCGTTGGCAGAAACTAGGGAGACAGGAGTTTCCGATGAAAAAGTTTGCGATCCTGATATGGCTATTGTTGCCGCTCCTGGTGGGTGCCTACCACCTTGGTCCGGGTCAACAGCGAATGACGGTGGACGATGCAGGACAGGCCGCGCGGCTCGGTGACGACCTAGCGAAACAGAAGCAGTGGGAACAAGCGGTCACGCAATACGACGTGGCACTTCAACTGTTGCCCGAGGATCGCCACGAAGATGGCCAACGGATTCGGCTAGCGAAGGCCAAGGCTCAAATGTTTGCTGCACAACTGCCTGATGCCCGCAAAGAACTGCAATCGCTGGTCGATGAGCTCAACGAATCTGCCAGTGCCAATGCGGAGCTGTTGCGAGAAGCTCGTGGGTCGCTGGCAAATGCGCAGTATTACATCACATGGCTGATGCGACTTGAAGGCCAACCCCGCGCAACATGGGAGCCTGAAATCGAATCATCCCGTCAGATATACAAGCTGTTGGCAGAAGAGGCCGATCAGCTTGATGCGGAAGGCCAGCGCAAACGCCATCAGGAAGATTTAGAGTCAGCCATTCGGTTGGCGCGCATGGACTTGAAGGATCTCCAAGGGTTGCCGCTACCATCTCAATGACAGGGCACGTGAAGTGGCACAGGCCAAAGCCGCGGTCGCGGCAAACCCCAGTCTGGAAAAAAACCCTCCGATTCTCGCGGCGCAAGTTCCGGACCACCGCCTGACAATTCAGGCTCCTAAACCAACATTTGGGCGGGCATCGAGCTCGCCCTTTTTTATCCATTCATCGCTTCAAAACGCCGAAAACATGACTCTCATCTGTCGCCATTTAACCTGTCTATGGGTCGTTGGACTGGGCATCGCTGTCCAATCCTCCTCTCTTTTCGCCGCACAAATCCAGGCAGTCCCTATCCTGCCTGCGAAACCCATCGTGCCTGCGAAACCGGCTGCTGCGAATCTCAGACCGGAAGCACCTGCCATTCAGGATGCCGCCGCATCAGCGGTCGAAGCTGGACGGGCAACTCCAGCGTCGTCGACCAATGCTGCAAATTCAAAGCAGACACAGGAGCGTATCAAGAAGCTACAACAACTGAATTTTGATCGAAGACCCTCCATCATCTTGAAGGCCTGGTCCACACCGGCAGAGCCAGATGAGCCGGAGAACAAAGACGCTGACAACACCGATGAAACAACGAACGAGGAAAGTCGTGAAGAAGAATCTGGAAAGGAACTGACGGAAGAAGAAAAGGCACAGCGAGAAGCAGCGGCAAAAGCAGCCAAACTCGCGCAGGAGGCTACGGCCTTCGATCAGGGGCTGAAACAATTCCAACGGAATGTCACGCTAGGAGACTGGCCGGCTGTCAAACAGTTCCTGGCAAGCTTGAACGAGGAAGAACAAAAGGTCGCCTATCGCCGACTCCTACAGTCACTCCGCATTGGTCCCAATGTGCGACGCAGTCGCACCACAACCTCGTCCTCGACCACGCCACCAACAACGACCTCACAGAGTCGCGCGATAGGGGCACGATACCGAGAGAAGAATTCCTTTTCGTTTGCCGATATCATCGGTTTAGTCGAAGCGACTCCCATCGAGATTGAGCAGGAACATCTCATACCGCTCGGAGTCATCTTGCAGCAAGTGCTGGCAAACGGTTATGACGTTGACCTATTTGTGGATCGTCTGCGAGAGGAGGTCGCGCGTCCGGAAGAGGAGCAGCTTCTATCGCAGCGTCAATGTGCATTGTTACTCTTTGCTGCAGGTCGCGATTTACTGACGGGTGAGTTTCTTCCCTCCGCTGATGAGGCTCGGGAAAACGATGATCGCGAAGGCTTAAACCTGCTGTCGCGGCATGCGTTGGCCATGCACGCCGCTGAGAAAAAGACGGAGCATCTTGAAACGGCATGGCACGCGACTCAGGCTGCGTTAGCAGTCGGCGCTGTTGACGAGAAAACCAAAGAGGAAGCATTGAAGCGGGCTGTCGATCTCGCTCCGCAAATCCGGGAAGAATTAGGACAGGCCTGGCTGCAAGAAAGTTTCGTCGACCGGATCGACCGTGGCAAAGAGATTCTCGCTGCAATCGGAGTCTCAACTTCGACGAATATGCAGAACCTAGTCACCAACGCTCCACTTCGTTTGAAGGCGCTGACACTTCAAAAAACGGCCGTCGATGCGTTACTGGAATTAGCCCCGGATCACGCCACTGAGTTTTCTGATCAGCTCACAACCTTGGCGGAGAACTGGCTGCGAGAGGCCAATCTATCTTACAGCATGGGTTCGAAATCCTCGAACAAGCCGCAGATGAGGCGGGATCCGTTTGGCAATATTTATTACATCAATGAAAACCAGACACATTACCGCACATCGCGTCCAGGTCAGGCCCAGACCATTGCCACCGGTGACATTCTCGACGTCCGACCTGATGAAAATTGGCTTGGCTTGATCAGCCCCAGTATCAAACCACGTTTCGATTATCTTTACGCGCAACTCTTCCTGAAGGTCAATGAAGAAGAGCAGGCGTTTCCCTACATCGAGTATTTTGCCAGCAGTGACCCCGAGCAGGCCCTGGAATTAGCCCAGGAGTTCCTGCGAGTGTGGACCCGCAACCACAACCCGAACAATGCCAATCGCAAAACGAACTATTACATGTACATGTATGGTTTCGAGAGACGTGCCAACCAAATTCCACTGACCCGTTCCAAGCAGCAACGCAACCTCCAAGAGTTGACCGATTGGGTTAGCCGGCTACGAGCCTTGCCCATTGGCGATCTTGACGAGACCCTGCTGGTCGAGGCGTTCACGACCTGTCACAGCTCTGCTGAAGTCTATCAGTTAGAGTCGCTGGAACAGGTTTTCGGATCGATCGACAGTCTAAAGCCAGAAACGCTCGCCCAGATGGTTCAACAGATGCGTCGTAATCTGGCGGGAATCTGGCGGGATCCGGCTGAACAAAAGAAGCGATTGACGAATCGAAAGCAACGAGACTTGGAGGCGGAGGTCCAACGCGGATATGTCGTCGCCCAACAAGTCCTGGAACACGGCTTGGAAAAATATCCGAACGATTGGCGAATGGCGTTGGCGAAAGCCAGCATGATGCACGACCAGAATGATTACGATCAGGAACTCCAAAAGAGCAGCGATTTTTCTAAGCGGCGCCAGGAGTCGATGGACCAGTTCCAAAATGCAGCAAAAATGTACATCGCTCAGGTTGGTGACCTGAGTGAATCGGAGGAAACGGCGACCTGCTTTGAAACGTGGTTCTACGCCAGCCTCGGTGCCATCGATCTCGGCCGCATCCAGGAATCTCATCAGCCCGACCTGCGTCAAATCCCGTTGATTCAAACGGCCATTCAGGAGCTAGAAGGACCAGCAAGCGAGCGCCACTTGGGGAAATTCGCCAACTCACTCTTTACGCGACTCAGCGCGGTGAAACCCGAACTCAAATACCGTTATCTGCGCAATGGCTTCGAAATCACGGGCGACCATCCTCAAGCCAAAGAAGCTCGCAAGGTATTCGACTATTACAACGATCTGGTCACGGAGATCAAACTGGTAACACGTATTGATGGTTCAGATATCATCGGCCACGAACAACCGTTTGGCTTGTTCGTCGACCTCGTGCATACCAAGGAACTCGAACGAGAATCAGGCGGGTTCCAAAAGTATCTCCAAAACCAGAACAACCAATCTTACGCTTACAATTATGGGCGTCCGACTGAAAACTATCGAGACAAGTTCGAGGAGGCCGCCGTTGGCGCCTTGCAGGAACAGTTCGAGGTTCTTTCGGTAACTTTCAATCATGGTGACAGCAGTTCCAAGGCGACCGCGGAAGAGGGTTGGCGAACAACACATTACGCTTATCTTTTGCTGAAGGCGCGCGGACCGGAAGTCGACAAGATCCCACCGCTAAAGATCGATCTAGATTTTCTCGACACGTCGGGTTTTGCAATCCTTCCCATCGCGTCATCGACTTTGCCAGTCGATGCCAAAGGAAATGGTGACGCACGGCCCACCGATCTGCTCTCGATCGTACAAACTCTGGACGAGCGACAATCGGAAGAGGGAAAACTCGTCCTTGAGATCAAGGGCACCGCTCATGGACTCGTCCCTGATCTGAACCAGATGCTCGCGGTGGAACAACAGGACTTCGTCATCTCGGAAATTGATGACGGCGGTGTTTCGGTCTCGCAATTCGACAAAGAAAGAAATGACGCTCAAATTGTTTCGGAGCGAATCTGGACCGTTAAAATGGAAGCCAAAGACAATGAGGTAGCCAAGGTTTTCACATTTCCATCCGCCACCATCCCAACCGCCGAGATCGCGTTCCAACGCTACGACGATGCGGACCTGATCGAAGTGGAATCCAGTGTGTCGTTACAGGCGAATTATGCGGCAACCAACTATGGTTGGCTCTGGGTTCTCGCCACAGTTGGCATCGGTATCGTCGGACTCGCCTGGGCGATCGCGGCAAGATCGCGGCGTCCTGAGACCACCGCGGGTCATAGCCGCTTCCAGATGCCCGAAGAAATCACACCTTTCTCGGTGCTCGGCTTGCTTCACAACATCGAACACGACAATGGGCTGCAGCCGTCGCAACGTGATGAACTCAACGCTTCTATTAAGCGCATCGAGAGCCATTACTTCGACAAGGCCTCCTCCAAGGAGCCGGACCTGAAACAAATTGCTGAGATTTGGATCCGGCAGGCAAAATAAGCTCACGGCCACATTTTCAGGAAATCAGCTGGCCCTCGGCTGGCTGACTGATCGCAGGGCATTCAGAGGTCCCTCGGCAATCAACAGTTCGCGATCCGCCTGATTCTTGACGAAGAATGATCCGGCAAATGCCATCGCGTTGAGCGAAATCGCGTGAAACGACTCAGAACGACGTGGAACCATCAGCATCCACTCGCGAGTCACGAGCAGGTTGTAGGGCACGGTGCCATCGATCTGCTTCCAATCCAAACTCGCCAGGGAGCTCTCATAAGCCTGTATCAATTGTGACTCCAACGCTTCGACCTTATCGGTGGCCGCGAGATGGAACAAACGATGCTCAAAACCGAGAACCGGAAATTGATCTGGCGAGTCCCCCGTGAATTGCTCCACCTGCAACAGCGGTTCAAGTGGCATGATGTTGCCACGTTGGTGCAAGGGCAACAGTTGCAGATGCTTGTGGCTTTGACTTGCCCCCGCCTCTACGCCCGAGTTATAGAAGGCCAAGGCAGGATACTCGAACAAACAACGTGCGACGGCGCCAAAATCAGCTTGCTTGAGCCGACTTGTCTGGGCTTCAAATTCGCGGGTCACGACCAACAGATGGTGTTCGACGACATTGTATTTGTTCAATAGAGCGACATGGGTATCGCTGATATCGGCAACAAAGAGTGCTGGATCATACGGTAGAAACGGATTAAAGTCAGCGGGCTGCTGCTGCCGCTCAACCGGCTTTTCCTCGAGATGGGACAAAACCCGCAGATGAAATTCGGCATGCCCATCGCGAATCACTTCAAGCGTGGTCGGAATAGGCTGCAGCGCTCGCTGAGCGAGCGCTTGTTTAGAACGATCAACGACAGAGTTCCAAAGCGAGCCTGCCAAAAATGGATCATCTCGCTTATCAGGACTCATGCGTCACTCATTTCTTCCTGCGGCGGTGATTCCTTGACGATTTACTCGTCATCTCCACGCAGATTTGCCAGGACGGTATAGTCCTCGAGCGTTGTGGTGTCACCGACGGTCTCTCGACCTGCCGCGATGTCTCGCAACAGTCTCCGCATAATCTTGCCACTCCGCGTCTTAGGCAAGGCGCCAGTAAACCGAATGTCGTCAGGCTGAGCCAATGCGCCAATTTCCTTCCGCACGTGCTGCTTGAGTTCATTCCGTAATTCGTCTGAGGGCTCCGCACCACGAAGTGAAACAAAGACAGCGACGGCTTCGCCCTTGAGATCGTCGGGACGCCCCACGGCGGCGGCTTCAGCGACCGCCGGATGACTCACCAAAGCACTCTCAATTTCAATGGTACTGAGACGATGTCCGGAAACATTCAGGACATCATCGATGCGACCCATAATCCAGTAGTAGCCATCTTTGTCGCAGCGAGCGTTATCGCCTGCCAAATATCGATTGGGAACCTTGCTCCAATACTGTTCGTGATATCTTTCTTCATCGCCCCAGATACCCCGCAACATTCCGGGCCAGGGATGTGTCATCACCAGCCATCCGCCTTCATTCGTCTGCACGGAATTGCCTTGTTCATCCACGATATCCGGGATGACACCGGGCAGCGGCTTGGTACAGCTTCCAGGTTTGGTGGCGATGGCACCGGGCAATGGAGACATCATGATGCCACCGGTTTCGGTCTGCCACCATGTGTCGACAATTGGACAGCGAGATCCACCGATTTTTTCGTGGTACCACATCCAGGCTTCCGGATTGATTCCTTCACCCACAGTACCCAATAGACGAAGACTCGAGAGATCATGCTTTTCGACATGCTCATCGCCCCACTTAATAAACGCACGAATAGCGGTCGGGGCGGTATACAGAATCGTGACCTTGTACTTCTCGACGAGTTCCCAGAAGCGATCTTCCGCAGGAAAGTTTGGAGCCCCTTCATAGATCAAGGCCGTGGCGCCAGCTGCCAACGGTCCGTACACGATGTAACTGTGTCCGGTAATCCATCCACAATCAGCAGTACACCAATAGATATCATCTTCTCGATGGTCGAAGACCCATTCAAACGTCTTCTGAGCGTAAAGGTTATAGCCCGCCGTCGTGTGTTTAATGCCCTTCGGCTTTCCGGTTGAACCACTCGTATAGAGGATGAAGAGCGGGTTCTCACTGTCTACCGGCTCGGCAGGACAATCGGGGGAGGCATTGTCAACGAGGTCATGCCACCAGTGATCACGTCCCTCCTGCATCGATACTTCATTGCCGACTCGTTTCAGCACAATGCAATTCTCGACAGTTTCCGACTTGACCAAGGCGGCATCCACCGTTTCCTTGAGCGGCAACGTTTTACCTCTTCGCCAACCGCCGTCCGCGGTAATCTGTAATTTTGCGCTCGCATCGAGGTTACGATCTGCAATCGCCTCAGAAGAGAAGCCGGCAAAGATCACGGAGTGCACTGCGCCGATCCTGGCACAGGCCAACATGGCAACAACCAGCTCGGGCACCATCGGCATATAGATGGAAACCACATCACCCTGCCCCACGCCCAGCCCTTTCATGGCGTTGGCAAATTTGCAGACGTCCTCGTGAAGCTCTCGATAGGTCAGCGTTCGCTGATCACCCGGTTCACCTTCCCATAGCAACGCGACACGGTCACCATTGCCGGCCTCGAGATGTTTATCAAGACAGTTGTAAGAGGCGTTCGTCTGCCCACCGACAAACCACTTGGCAAAGGGTTCATTCCATTCGAGAACGGTATCGTACGGCTTGAACCAATGCAGGTCCTCGCGGGCCAACTTGTCCCAAAAAGCAAGCGGATCCGCTTTTGCTTCATCCCAAAGCTGCTGGTATTCGTCCAGCGACTTGATCTTCGCTTTGGCAGCGAACTCAGCGCTGGGCGGAAACAGGCGATCCTCCTGCATGACGGAGTCGATTTGGCCGGAATTGGACTGATTCATCAAAGACCTCGATTGCAAGACGGGTAAGACGGGCAGGAAAGCGGCAATTTTAAGAGGCGGATCAATGAGTTGTCAACGAAGCGAAACCCCAAAGCGAGAGGCTCATACTGCCGATCATCCCCAGTTCCGCTCATTCCGCCAAGAGCTGCCTGACGGCCACATCAATCTCCTCGTGGGTAAACGGCTGACCGTCTCCAAAGTTAAAACGCAGCATCCCGCTGCGATCGAAGAGCTTGAGCGTGGGAATCGTCCCGGAAAGGATCTGAAAAGCGTCCATCGACTCCGCGTCCGCGACTCCATAACTCGAGATGAACGCAGGCCTCGGAGCCGACTGTTCGGTAAGAAAACGTTCAATCTCGGGTAATGCCTCAGCGTCATCGAGAGCCACCGATGTAATCACGAGATCGGTTCCCGCATATTTTTGCCCCAATTTCACAACTTCGGGAAAACCTTCACGGCAGACTCCACACCAAGTCGCCCAAAAGTCGACGAGCACGACCTGCCCCTGCTGTTCGGCAATGAATTCTTGCAGTCCTTCCGCATTGACGGATTGAACCGCCCGCTTGGAGCCGTTGAGTTCCGAACTTGCTCGTGTCTCGGCACCGATCAAGGCCTCAGGATCCGCGCCCGAATCGTCCCCGCTCGGAATTTCACGTTCCGCCGCTTGGGGTTGC
>Ga0163179_10001102_pt1 | contig 19286 bp, 15 predicted proteins | sample AtlANTMetagenome_FD_109643 | JGI IMG/M metagenome (GOLD analysis project Ga0163179, IMG submission 109643) | Marine eukaryotic phytoplankton communities from the Atlantic Ocean - Atlantic ANT 2 Metagenome | ecosystem: Environmental > Aquatic > Marine > Oceanic | place: North Atlantic Ocean... | reverse complement strand
TACAATGGAAAGAGGTTTGTTAGCAGTTCAGGGTCCAAAAGCTATTGATTTATTACAAAACTTCACTGATTTCAATCTTTTTGACATGAAGTCTTATTCTTTTCAAATTTTAAAATTAGGTGGCGTAGATAATATTCTTTTATCTTCTACTGGTTATACTGGTTCTGGAGGATTTGAAATTTATGGAGATAAAAATGATATGTTACGGATATGGGATATGTTATTTAGTGTTCCAAAATTTAATGTAATGCCTATAGGGCTTGGAGCTAGGGATACATTAAGATTAGAAATGGGTTTTTGTTTATATGGTAATGAATTATCTGAACAAATTTCTCCATTAGAAGCGAAATTATCTAAAATAATTGCGTTTGATACAAAATTTATTGGCTCTGAAGTATTAAGGTCTTCTAAAGTTAAAAAAGAGTTAGTGGCTTTTGAACTATTAGATAGAGGCATTCCTAGAAACGGCTATGATATTGTTAATGAAAATGATCAGAAAATAGGATTTGTTTCATCCGGAACAATGTCACCTTCTTTAAATAAAGGTATAGGTTTAGGGTTTATAAGTAGTAATTCAAATTTTAATGATATTTTCGTTGTAGTTAGGAATAAAAAAATGTTAGCGAAAATAGTTAAATTGCCATTTTATAAAAAAAAATAATTAAATGAAAAGAGAATTAAGTGTTTGCTTGTCTACTTCCATGATACAATCTTTTGATTTGAAAAATAAAATTGTAGTTGTAGTAGACATTTTTAGAGCAACTTCTGTAATATGTACTGCTTTAAGTGAAGGGCTTTCAGAAGTTATACCTGTTAATGAAATAAGCGATGTAAAACCCTTTTTAAATAACGAAAATTTTCTAATTGCAGCTGAAAGAGGAGGTGAGATTGTTGAAGGATTTAAATTTGGAAATTCTCCTTTAAGTTATGTGGAAAATTCAAATATTATTGGAAAAAAATTAGTTTTAACTACAACAAATGGGACTAAAGCGATAAATTCTTCTTTGAAAGCAGATGAAATTCTGATAGGATCTTTTTTAAATATTTCTGCTTTAGAGAATGTTTTAAAAAACAAAAATAAAGATTGTATTATTTTTTGTTCCGGATGGAAAGGTTTAGTGTGCCTTGAAGATACATTGTTTGCTGGTTTTTTGGCATCTAGATTATTAGATTCAGATGTATTTTTTAGTCATTGTGATTCAGTTATATTATCCAGAAAAATTTATGATGCTGCAGAAAAGGATATTTTAAGTTTTTTAATTAATTCATCTTATAAAGAAAGAACAAGAGAGTTAAATATGAATGACGATATTAATTTTTGCTTAAGTATGGATAAATTTAAAGATGTTCCATTTTATAAAAATGGAAAATTATTAATAGATTAGTTTTTATGGCATTTCAAAAATTTGTTCCAAAAGATGAGATTAAAAATTATTCAATAGAAAAATTTCCTGGAAAAATTTTTGTTATAGAAAAAGAAGAAGATGTTGCAGCGGCGTATTTATATTTGAAAAACAAAAAAATTATAGGTTTTGACACGGAATCAAAGCCTACTTTTAAAAAAGGAGTTACTTCAAAGGTTTCTTTGATTCAATTTTCAACAGAAAATCAAGCTTTTCTGTTTAGAATTAATAAAATAGGTTTTAAAGAAGAGATAATACATTTGATGTCTTCCAAAAAAATAAAAAAAATAGGTATAGCAATAAATGATGATATAAAAGCCCTTCAAAAAATAAAGAATTTTGAAGTGAATAATATAATAGATTTAAATCAATTAGCTTTAAAATTGGGTTTTGAAAGTATAGGTGCTGTGAAATTATCTATTTTAATTTTAGGTTTTTCTATTAGTAAGTCAGTTAGACTCTCTAATTGGGAAAAGGAAAGCTTAACTATGCCTCAGATTGAATATGCGGCAACTGATGCTTGGATATGTAATATGATTTATAATAAATTATTAAATGAGGGTGAAATTAGAAATTCCTAAATTTTTTCATTTTGAAACTTCACTAACGATTAGAGTTTCAGATTTGAATTATGGCGGTCATTTAGGAAATGATGCCTTTTTAGCATTAGCTCATGAAAGTAGAGTTCGCTTTTTTAAATCTATTAATATGACCGAAAGAAATTTTTTCAATAGGTCTTTAATTATGTCAGATAGTATAGTTATTTATAAATCTCAAGGATTTTTAGGTGATGAAATAAATATTAAAATCAGTGTAGTGAATTCCAGGTCGCATGGTTTTCAATTGTTTTATTTATTGCAAAAAAAAGAAGATAGTTTGGATTTAGCACATATTCAAACAGGTATGGTTTTTTATGATTATAATAAAGGCAAAATAATGCCCTTTCCAAAAGGGTTTAAAGATTACTTGAAAAATATTAAATAGGAATGAAATATATTTTTTTATTTTTTTTTGTTTTTTCTTATTCTTATTGTTCTGTAAACAAAGACACGCTATTTTTTTCTAAATTTCCGTCTTCTCCTCCATTCTATGATTCTACTAAAAACTTAGAATGGGCTGATAGTGTATTGTCTCAAATGACAATTGAAGAGAAGATAGGTCAGTCTTTTTTTATTACCGCTAATAGTCATTCTCTAAAGGAGAGTGATCTTTTTTTTCAAAAAGTGGATAATCTAATTAAAAATTATCATGTAGGTGGTTTAATTTTTTTTAAATCTACTCCTCATAAAATTGTCGAATTAGTGAATAGATATCAATCTGTTTCTAAAATTCCTTTAATTAATTCTATTGATGGAGAGTGGGGCGTTTCAATGAGAATAGATAGCACTCCTGTTTTTCCTTGGTCTATGACTCTTGGAGCTATTCAAGATAATTATTTGATTTACAAAATGGGAAAAGAAATAGCAAATCAATGTAAATTAATGGGTTTGCATATGAATTTTGCTCCAGTAGTAGATGTTAATAATAATCCTAATAATCCCATTATTGGGAGAAGATCTTTTGGTGAAAACCCAGATTTGGTCTCTCAAAAGGCTATTGCATACATGAAGGGGCTTCAGGATAATAATATTTTAGCCTGTGCTAAACATTTTCCAGGACATGGAGATACAGATGTTGATTCTCATAATAAAATGCCAATTTTACTTCATAATCAGATTCGTTTAGATAGTATAGAGTTATATCCATTTAATGACATGATTTATAATGGAATGAGCTCTGTCATGGTTGGTCATATGAGTTTGCCAAAAATAGATTCTTCCAATTTACCTGCAACATTATCTTCTTTTATGATACAAGAATTGTTACAAAAAAAATTAAATTTTAAAGGGTTAATTGTCACAGATGCTTTAAATATGGGGGGTGTAAAATTAGGTTTTGAAAAAGGCGAAGTGGAATTAAAAGCATATTTAGCAGGAAATGATATTTTGTTATACCCTGAAGATGTCCCTGAGGGAATAGATATGATAAAAACTGCTTTTTTAAACGGGATTATTACGGAAGATGATATAAATAATAAATGTAGAAAAATATTACTTGCGAAAAAGTGGCTTGGTTTAGATGATAAAAAAAATATTTTCCCAAAAAAAGATTTTTTAATTGAAAAATTAAATAATGAAAACGCGGAAAGTATTAATAGACACTTAGCAAAGTCATCATTAATTGTGTTAAAAAATAACAACTTAATTCCATTAAAAAACCTATCGAGTAAAACAAAAATAGCGTATGTGCATGTAGGAAATGAGAAAGGGAATCATTTTTTTGAAAGTTTAAATAGGTATCTTCCTGTTGAAAAATTTTCTTTTTCAGCTGAGAATAAAGATTTAATTTCCAAATTAAAAAATTATGATGTTGTAATATGTGGTGTGCATTTTAAAAGCAATTCGCCATTTAATAAACATGTATTATCAAAAATTGAGAAAGGGTTTTTAAAAAAAATATCAAAACATAAGAACTCAATACTAACATTATTTTCAAGTCCTTATATATTAAATTCTTTATCAAATATTGATGACTTTAATTCAATAATACTCTCACATCAAAACAATTTTCATTTTCAAGATTTATCTGGTCAATTAATATTAGGGTCTTTTAGTTCTATCGGAAAAATGCCTATTTCTTCAGGGAGATATTCTTTTGGGGATGGATTTTATACTGATTCAAAAAATATAATTTCATTTGGTTTACCAGTTGATGTTGGTGTTTGTGATACAAAACTAAAAAGAATCGATTCAATTGTTAATACTGCTATTAAGATTCAAGCTATCCCAGGTGCACAAGTTTTAATAGCTAAGCAAGGTAACATTATATATAATGAGTGTTTTGGTTTTCATACATATGATTCTATAAAACCTGTATTGAATCAAGATGTTTATGATTTAGCCTCTTTGACTAAAATTATTTCGGCAGCTCCAATTTTCATGAATTTAGCTGAAGAAGATAAAATTTCTTTAGATGATACCTTGGGTAGTTTTTTTGAACTTCCAGATTCAAGTGATAAAAAAAATATATCTTTTTTGAATATTTTTACTCATCAAGCTCAATTACATCCATGGATTGGGTTTCATAATTTATATAGAAATGAACAAAATGAATTGAGAGATACTGTTTTTAGTAAAAAAAGAAGCAGTTTATTTTCTTTAAAAGTGGCAAATAATTTATTTTTTAGAACAGATTTTCAAGATAGTATCATAAATGTTATTTTAAAAAGGCCGCTTTCCAAAATAAAGGGATATAAATACAGTGATTTGGGATTTTATTTGCTTTATGATGTGTTTAAAAACAAGTTAAATTTAGATATTGAGAGTTATTTAGAAAAAGAAATTTATAATCCAATAGAGTCATTTAGAATTCAATATAACCCTCTCGAAAAATATGTTAAAAAACATATTGTTCCAACTACGAATGATAAGTTGTTTAGAAAACAATTATTACATGGTTTTGTTCATGATCAAGGTGCTGCTTTATTTGGGGGAATAAGTCTTCATGCAGGTTTATTTTCAAATGCTGTTGATTTAGCTAAAATATTACAATTGTATTTAAATGAGGGGGAGTATAATGATTCTCATATTTTTGAAAAAAAGACGATACAATTTTTTACAAAAGCGCCATTTAAAGAAAAAAAGAACAGGAGAGGTGTTTTTTTCGATAAACCAAGTATTGATCCTCAAAAATTAAATGTTTTTGAGGGTGTTTCTAATTCAAGTTATGGTCATACAGGTTTTACTGGAACAATGGTTTGGGTTGACCCAAAGGAAGAGTTGATTTATATATTTTTATCAAATCGTGTGCATCCAAAAGAAGATAATTTTAAGTTAGCAAAAGAAAATATTAGAACTAAAGTTCAGCAAGTAATTTATGAATCATTTAAAAAATAATTTATTATGAAGTATTTTATTCTCTTTTTTCTATTAAGTTTTTTTCTTTTTTCTCAGAAAAATATAATTGACAATAATGGTTTCAAACAAGGTTATTGGGAGCTTTTTTTTCCCAGAACTGATAGTTTGGTTTCTGAAAAAGGGTTTTTTATAGATGATAAAGAAAATGGAGTTTGGACTAAGTTTCACAATTCTGGAATAGTACGAGAAGTAGTAAACTATCAAAATGGATTAATAGAAGGCGTTAGAGTTGTACTTGATAAAAAAGGCAAGCTTTTAGAGCAAGAAAATTATATTTCCAATCAACTTCATGGTGTTCAGAAGTATTTCCATGATACTGGTAAATTGAAAATGGAGATAAGTTGTAAAAATGGCATTTTAGATGGTCCTTTTATGAAGTATTATCGTAATGGTAAAAAGCAAGAAATATCCAATTACAAAGAAGGTTTGAAAAATGGAATATCTTTTTGGTTTTTTGAGAATGAATCTGTGAGCATGGAATATCCTTATGAAAATGGTGAGATAAATGGTTTGGCAAAAACATATTATAAAGATGGAGCCTTAAAATCAGAATCTACATATTTAAATAATGAATTAAATGGTGAAAAAAAAGAATATTTTCCATCTACAAAAGTTAAACTAAAGGGGTTTTATAAGGATGGAAAAAAAGAAGGAAAATGGCACAGCTATAATGAAGATGGTTCTGTTTCTAAAGTTTCTAAATATAAAAATGGTTTAGAAAAATGAAAAAAATAGGAATAGTTTGTTATCCAACTTTTGGAGGAAGTGGTATTGTTGCTACTGAGTTAGGGAAAGCTCTGTCAGAAAAGAATTACTTCGTTCATTTTATTTCATATGAAAGGCCTGTAAGATTAGGTACTTTAAAAAAAAATTTTTCTTTCCATGAGGTCAAAATACCGTCTTACCCTCTTTTTCATTACCCGCCATATGAATTGGCTTTAACTGCTAAAATTGTTGAAGTAGTAGAGGAAAAAAAACTTGATTTATTACATGTTCACTATGCTGTCCCTCATGCATATGCAGCTGTTAATGCAAAAAGTATATTAAGATCTAGGGGTATAAATATACCTATTGTAACAACTTTACATGGTACAGATATTACTTTAGTTGGGAAAAGTCCATTTGTATTATCTGCGGTAAATTATGCTATTAATGAATCGGATTGTATTACCGCGGTTTCTAGTTATCTGAAAGAAGAAACTTTAAGGAGTTTTGATATTAAAAAAGAGATACATATAATACCAAATTTTATTGATTTTAATTATTATAAATTGGGTCCAAAAAAAAATAAAAAAGAAAAAAAAATTCTTTCACATATATCAAACTTTAGACCAGTTAAAAGAGTTTTTGATGTTATTGAGATTTTTAAAAAAGTTAATAAAGAAATAGATTGTTTATTATATATGGTTGGCGATGGCCCTGATTTAAAAGAATGTCAAGAATTAGTAAAAAAATATAATTTGTCTAATAATATTTTTTTTGTTGGTAAGAGTCAAGAAATTAATGAAATATTATTAAAGACAGATATTTTTTTATTGCCATCTGAAAAGGAAAGTTTTGGTTTAGTTGCTTTAGAGGCCATGATGTTTTCAGTCCCAGTGATTACAACTGAAGGTAGTGGTGTGAGTGATTTGATAATTCATGAAAAAAATGGGTTTTGTCGTCCTGTTGGAGATGTTGATAGTATGAGCGCTGATTGTATGAAATTATTAAGTGAGTCTAGTGTATATGACAGTTTTTCATATAATTCATACTTAAGAGCCAAAGAGTTTAATGTAGATGTCGTTTTACCTATTTATGAGCGAATTTATAATAATTTTTAAAATCTATTTTTTTAGACCTAATTCTTTGATCCTTTCTTCTAAAAAATCTCCTGCATTTATGTCAGAATAGTTTTTTGGATTCTCGTTGCTGATGCAATTTTCCAAACAGTTTAATGACATTTCGGATCTTGGGTGCATAAAAAATGGAATTGAAAATCTTGAGCTTCCCCATAATTCTTTAGGAGGATTTACTACTCTATGAATAGATGAACAAAGTTTATCATTTGTTAATCTAGCTAACATGTCACCAATATTTACTACAATTTGATCTGGTAATGCAGTGACAGATATCCATTCATTTTTTTTATTTAGTATTTGTAAACCACTATTACTTGCTCCCATTAGTAATGTTATAAGATTTATATCGCCATGTGCAGCAGCTCTTACTGATCCATCAGGTTTTTTAGTAATGGGTGGGTAGTGTATTGCTCTTAAAATACTATTGCCATTATGTACTTTTTTTTCAAAATAATGTTCTTCTAGATTTAAATGCAAAGCAATAGCTTGTAAAATTGTTTTTCCAGTATCTTCTAATTTTTGGTATACTTTTCTTCCAATTATATTAAATTCAGGTAATTCTTTACAAATTACATTTTTTTCGTATTCTTGAGAGATTGGGTCTCTATCTGTCACTTCCTGTCCAAAATGCCAAAATTCTTTGAGATCATGTTTTTTAAAACCTTTGGCAGTTTCTCTTCCAAATGAAATGTATCCTCTTTGACCATTCAGTTCAGGTCTTTCGTATTGTTTTTTAATTTCCAAATTGAGATTAAAAAACAACTGTACTTGTTTATATAGTTCTTCCGTTATTTCATTAGTTAATCCATGGTTTTTGATTGCCACAAAGCCATACTCCTCAAACCCTTTTCCTAGGGTTTTATAAAATTTTTTTCTTCTTTCTTGATTTCCTTTTGTGAAATCAGCTAAGTCTAAAGATGGGATAGATTCTTTTTTCATATTATAAAGTTAATACTTTTTGGTCTTACATTAATATTTACTTTATTTTTTAGTATTTGACTCTCGCCGTCTATATGGATAAGGTTTTTTGTTTTAGTTTCCACCATTAATCTTTCCGCCTTATAAGACTTGTATAATTTAGAAAAATGAATTTTTTTAAAGTAGAATAGAGTTATTAAAAAAAAAAATTGATACCATTTAAAGTCTTGAACAACACAGATATTTAATTTTCCGTCATCTAATTTTGATTCTGGAGATATGTAAAAATTATTGCCAAATTGTTTTCCATTACAAACATTTAATGTAAATGCTTTAATTTTTTCAATTTTATTATTTACTCTTATTGTATATTCTTTTGATTTATACTTTCTAAGTAATGAAAATGTAAGATATATATATTTTAATAGTCCTCTATTTGATTCTTTAGAAAAATGTTTAGCCACAAAGGCATCAAATCCAAATCCTATGATGTTTATAGAGTGTGAGTCATTTATAACCATCGAATCTATTTTTTTTACATTAGTTAAATTAATTCTTTCAATTGCTCTTTTTATATTTAGAGGTATCCCAAGAGATAAAGCTAACCCATTTCCTGACCCAATGGGTATGACTCCCATTTTTAATTTTGCATTAATTAATGTCGTACTTACTTCATTTACTGTTCCATCCCCACCAACAGCAACAATAATATTAGATCCATTATTAATAGCTTCTCTTGAAATTTTTTCAACATCTCCTTTCTTTGTAGAGTATTTTATACTTAGATTGAATTTTTTAAGATTTAAATATCTATATATATATTTTTCAGCAGTTTTGTATTTTTTGTGCCCTGCAATAGGGTTAATGATGAAAGTTATTTTTTCCATGAAAGTGTAAGATAAATAATCCTTTACTAGCAAAAGTAGTTATTAATTGTATATTTTTGATATCATATAATTTGGGAGTATGAAATACAACATATCAAATTTAGAAAACATAGAGATTTTTGATCTTTATGAAAAAATGCTAAAATCTCGAATGATTGAAGAGAAAATGTTGATTTTACTTAGGCAAGGTAAAATATCAAAATGGTTTTCAGGTATTGGTCAAGAAGGAATTTCGGCAGGTGTTGTTTCTGCTTTGGATGATGATGAATATATCTTACCAATGCATAGAAATCTAGGAATATTTACTGGTAGAGGTATTCCTTTAGAAAAATTATTTTCTCAATTTCAAGGAAAATCAAATGGCTTTACTAATGGAAGAGATAGGTCTTTTCATTTTGGGACTAATGATTATAATATAGTTGGAATGATTTCTCATTTAGGCCCACAGTTAGCTTTAGCTGATGGTATTGCGTTGGCAAATAAATTAGAGAAAAACAGAAAAGTTTGTATTGTTTTTACTGGAGAAGGAGGTACAAGTGAAGGAGATTTCCATGAAGCTTTAAATGTAGCTTCTGTTTGGTCTCTTCCTGTTATTTTTTTAATTGAAAATAATGGGTATGGACTTTCTACTCCTACTTCAGAACAATATAATTGTAAAAAGCTTTCTGATAGAGGATTAGGATATGGTATTGAATCTAAAACAATAGAGGGGAACAATGTTTTAGAGGTATATAATACTATAAAACAAATTTCCAGTAGTATAAAAGATAATCCTAGACCATTTCTTTTAGAATGTAATACTTTTAGGATGAGAGGTCATGAAGAGGCCTCAGGTACTAAATATGTCCCACCTGAATTATTTAACACATGGTCTAAAAAGGACCCTGTAATTAATTTTGAGAAATTTTTAATCAAACAAAAATTATTTGATAAGAAAATTTTAGAAAATACTAGAGAGAATATTAAAGATGAAATCAATTTAGCTATTGATGCTGCTTTTAATGAGAGTTCAATTGAATGTGATATGAATTTTGAATTATCAAGTGTTTTTAAAACACATAATTTTAACCAAATTTCTCATTCTGAAGAAAAAAATAATATTCGATTTGTTGATGCTGTTTCTCAAGCCTTAAGACAATCTTTAGAGAAATTTGATAATTTAATTTTCATGGGTCAAGATATAGCTGAGTATGGAGGTGTTTTTAAAATTTCAGAAGGTTTTTTAGATCAATTTGGTAAAGATAGAATTAGAAATACTCCAATTTGTGAATCGGCTATAGTTAGTTTAGCTTTAGGTTTATCAGTAAGAGGTTTTAAATCTGTTGTCGAAATGCAATTTGCTGATTTTGTTTCGAGTGGATTTAATCCAATTGTAAATAATTTGGCGAAAATACATTATAGGTGGGGGCAATGTGCTGATGTGGTCGTTAGAATGCCATGTGGAGCTGGAGTTGGAGCGGGTCCCTTTCATTCTCAAACAAATGAGGCTTGGTTTACTCATACTCCAGGTTTAAAGGTTGTTTATCCTGCTTTTCCTTATGATGCTAAAGGATTATTAATTTCTTCTATAGAAGACCCAAATCCTGTTATGTTTTTTGAACATAAAGCTCTTTATAGAACATGTTCTCAAGATGTCCCAGAAGACTATTATAATATCCCATTAGGAAAAGCTAATTTTCTTAGAAGAGGAGATGATATAAGCATTATTACATTTGGAATGGGGGTTCATTGGGCTTTGAATTTTTTAAAAGAAAATAATCATTTTTCCGTTGATTTATTAGACTTAAGAACCTTAGTCCCTTTAGATTTAGAATCAATTAAAGAAACTGTTAAAAAGACTGGGAAAGTTTTAATAATTCAAGAAGATAATAATAGGGGAGGTTTTGGGTCTGATATATCTTCCTTTATATCTGAAAACCTATTTGAGTATTTAGATGCTCCAATTATTAAAGTTTCTAGTTTAGATACTCCAATTCCATTTACTGCATCATTAGAAGATAATTACTTAGCTAAATCAAGGCTTCAAGATGCATTTAAGAAGCTAGTTTCTTTCTAACTCTTTTATTTCCTTTAATTAGCATTAAAAGATTCCAGTACGCTATTAATTGAATGTATAAGATTTCAGAGACACCTCCTTTTGGAAATGGAATTAAAAATAATGTTGATAATAACATTAAACTTCCTATACAAACAGAAAAAAAACCATTTCTGACTTGTGAGAAACTTCTGAATAAACCAAATAAAAAAATAAAGAAATTATAAGACAAGAAGAATAAAATAGCTGGTAATTTGTGCCACCATCCTTCAGTCATGGGTATAATAGCAGTGATTAAAAGACAAAAAAAAGAAAAAAAAACTATAGTTTTTAGAATCATTTTTTGATTAAAGTCTTTAAAAAATTGATTAATTCTAGTGAATCCACCCCATAATAATCCAATAGCTACTACAATTAACAAAATAATCCAAATTGTTGAAGTTTTGTCTACTATTCCAAAGTATGATAAAGGTTTTTCTCTAGGGTCAAAAAAATCATAATTATTAATTATCCCATCACCATTCCAATCTATAAATGATATATAAATAACAAGAGGAGAGAGGATTCCAATTAATATTGAAATCCCAAGGTATATTTTTCTTATTATTCTAACTCTTTGTAACATAGATAATTGAATATTGTGTATAATTTCATAAATCATACTATATTTAATACAATAATTATACCAAATAATCATGTATAAACTATATTATTTTTTAATAATACCTTTTTTTATTTTTTGTCAACAAGAGGAAATTAATTTTGATTTTGGCTGTGAAGAGGGTAGTTATGTTAATTGTCCATCTATTAGAACAATTGGTTGGAGTAAAGATGGTTGGGTGGCATTTATATATGATTCAGGGGATGGTTCTGAAAAAGATTTTCGAATTCTTAATACAAAAGATAATGGCTATATACACGCAAGTTATTACGACCTTGGTCCTAAAGATGTAAAATATTATTTGGATAAATATAATATCACAAGTGATGGTTTGGGGCCTTTTTATAAAAAAAAATATATAAATGAGTACAGGATAAAAGTATTTCAACAAGAAAATATTGATAAATGTGGGTCTAATTTTTCTATTAAAGATTATAATGTATTAATTGGAAATAAAAATATAGGATACAAATCTATTTCTTCTGGGTCGAAGGGTTGTGTGGCTGGATATACATTTAAAGGGTATTTTAAAAGTCCATATGAGAATAAAGCACTAATTGTTTTGTCTTATACACCAGAAGTAGTTGAATGGGAAAATAATTATTTAGTATTTATTGGATGTACTTTTGATTCAGATCATTTCTTGAATGTTATTGAGGATTATTATTCAAATGGTCAAATTAAAGAAAAAAAGGAGATAAAATGGGGTCATTCGATGAAGGTGAAAAAATATATGGAAACGGGATATTTGAGTTATGAGTACAATACTAAGTATTCATTAGAAAAATATGATAAAAATATTTTTGATTTAGATAAGTATGTTATGCACGGATTGTATAAAACGTATAATGCAGATGGAGAAGTGATTGAAGAAATAAATTTTAAATCTGGGAAACGACATGGTAAGTATCAGGCTTTTGAAGATGGAAGCATGTTGAAAGAATCAGGAAATTATAAAAATGATCAAAAAGATGGAGAATGGATTGGTTATTTTGATAAAGGTAATGTTAAACATAAAATTAATTATAAAAATGGCAAGCAAAATGGGTTAGAAATATCATATCAAATCAATGGGGAGGTGATAAGTGAAGCTAATTATTTAAATGACAAATTACATGGTATGTGTCAACAATGGTATAAAGACGGGACGACATTGCAGTATCAAAAGAATTATAATAATGGTTTGGAAAATGGAATTTGTAAAACATGGTTTGAGAATGGTAATTTAGAATTTGATGGTTCATATGTAGAAGGAAAAATGGATGGTGTATGTAAATCTTGGAATTCATATGGTTTAGAGTACGAAAGGGTGTATGATAAAGGTGAAATTAATTCAGCTTTAGAATTGAGTTATTATGATAATGGTCAGAAGAAAACAGAAGATAATTATTTACATAACAGATCACATGGTGTTAGCAAAGGATGGTATGAAAATGGTACTCAAAAGTATGAATATAATTATGATGATGACTGGAAACACGGAGTTTATAAAACATGGTTTGAGAATGGGGATTTAGAATTTGATGGCTCATACCTAAAGAACCTTTTAAATGGTGTATGTAAATCTTGGAATTCATATGGTTTAGTATATGAAAGGGTGTATGATAAAGGAAAAATTACTTCAGGTTTAGAATTGAGTTATTATGATAATGGTCAGAAGAAAGGAGAAGATAATTATTTAAACAACAAATTACATGGTGTTAGTAAAGGATGGCATGAAAACGGTACTCAAAAGCATGAACATAATTATAAAAATGGTTTGGAAAATGGAATTTGTAAAACATGGTTTGAGAATGGGGATTTAGAATTTGATGGTTCATATGTTGAGGGAAAAATGGATGATGTATGTAAATCTTGGAATTCATATGGTTTAGTGTACGAAAGGGTATACGATAGGGGTGAAATTACTTCAGGTTTAGAATTGAGTTATTATGATAATGGTCAGAGGAAAGGAGAAGATAATTATTTAAACAACAAATTACATGGTGTTAGTAAAGGATGGCATGAAAACGGTACTCAAAAGCATGAACATAATTATCATAATGGCTTAGAAAACGGGGTTTATAAAACATGGTTTGAGAATGGGGCTATTCAACTTAATTTCAATTATTTAGAGGGAAAATTTCATGGGTTATGTAAAACTGGGTATTATAATGGTCAAAAAGAAAGTAAAGAAGAATACGAAAATGGTGTGCTTAACGGAGTAAGAAAAGAATGGTATAAAAACTCTCAATTAAAATTTCAAGGAAATTATATTTTAGGAAATCCTGATGGGGTTTTGGAGGAATTTTATGAAAATTCAAATATAAAGTCTAAAACTAAATATAAGAATGGGGATTTCAAGTCTAAAAAGTGTTGGGGGGAAGGTGGAAAAAAAATAGGATGTAAATAACTTTTTAAAAAATAAAAGTTTCTAAAGATTAAATTTTTTCTAAGGTAATTTTTAGAATTTCTGCCTCTAATTTTATAGCAGACTTTTTAATTTTTTCTGCCTGATTTAAAAAATCATCAACTATTTTTTTGTCACTTATATCTTTGCAATTTATTTTTACATTTAAATAACCTCCAATGACAGCTGATCTAGCGCATAAAGCTCCAACTCCCGCATCACTTACAGAGTTTGGATTTCCTATTTCTGCCATTTTTTTAATAATAGCCATTGAATCAAATGATGTTTTCATTATTTCTAATGGAACTTCAATAGCATGAATTGTCGCCTTTAAAATAGCATCATCTTTTATCTTTTTCTCAGAAGAGTCACTTTCAGGAAGTCTAAACGCTTCCATAATTTTATTAAATGATTCTGTGTCTTTATCTACAAGTTCTAATAGTTTTTTTATGTGTTTTTGACCTTTTTCTGCAATATTTGAAAATTCTTCCCATCTTTCATCCCAACCTCTTTTATGGCTGGATAAATTTGCAACCATGGTTCCAAGAGATATTCCTAAACTTCCTAAATATGCCGAAACTGACCCCCCCCCTGGTGCTGGTGCTTCAGAAGCTGTTTTTTGAGCAAAATCTATTAAGTTAAGCTTACATAAATCTGCTCTATTTTTATCAATATTATACTCTATAATTTTTTCTTTTGGATTAAAATCCTCTAATTCATCTAGTCCCATTGTCTTTATAGCAATTTTGATGATTTCAGAATCTTTAATCCCCACTGACCTTTTTTGTTTTTTTAAAAAATATTTTCCAGCATCAATCATTGATTGTAAAGGTATTAATCCAACCAATTCAGATCCTGTGACTCTTAATCCTCTCTCTTGAGCTTTTTTACATACTTCATCAAAAACAATATGTATAGGCGTTTCTTTTATATTTGTTAGATTCATAGATATTTGAGCAATACCATATTCTTCAATAAACCAACCAATTGCTTTTACATGTTTTAGTGTTCCTGGAGTCCAAATTGTATTTCCCTTTTTATCTTTTAAAATTTCCGCTGTTAAAGCTCCGCCTTTTCTAGAAATTCTTCCTTTTTCTCTTATGTCAAAAGCAACTGCATTAGCTCTTCTTGTTGATGTGGTATTTAAGTTAATATTATAAGCTATTAAAAAATCTCTAGCGCCAATTGCTGTAGCTCCTGTTTTTTTTGCAATTTTAAATGAATTGGACCCAAAGTCTGGTTTCCATTTTTTTTGTTTTAATTTTTCTTCTAAAGCCTCATATTCACCTGATCTTATATTAGCAAGGTTTTTTCTTTCAGCTGTTGTTGCGGCATCCTCATAAAGGTAAATAGGTATATTTAATTCTTTACCAACGCGTTTTCCAAGTTTTTTGGCATAAGTAACAGTTTCTTGCATACTTATTCCAGATATAGGTATTAATGGGCATACATCAGTAGCTCCCATTCTAGGATGTTCTCCTGTCTGCTTGCTCATGTCAATTAATTCCGATGCTTTTTTTATAGCTTGGAATGCTGCTTCAATAACTTTTTCTGGCTCCCCTACAAAAGTTACTACAGTTCTATTTGTTGCCTCTCCTGGCTCAACACTCAATAATTTTACTCCTTCAATTAATTTAATTTCATTGGTTATTTCATTTATAACCCCTTGATCTCTCCCATTTGAAAAATTAGGAACACATTCAATGATTTGTTTTTCCATGTTTAATCTTCTCTAAAAATAGATACGGCGCCAGATTTGACTTTTATACTATCTTGGTTAGTGAATTCATTTAAAATAAATTCAAGTCTGTAGAAATAAACCCCTTCTTTACAATCAGTATTGCTTTTTCTTCTTTTCCCATTCCAAGGTTGGTTGTATTCTTCTGATTTATAGACAGTTCTACCTATTCTATCATATACTCTTAGTAGGTATTTTGTTGCGCTACAATTAATATTTGTTTCTAAGGTTCTTTCTATATCTCCCTCTGGAAATAAATCATTTTTACCATCTCCATCAGGGGTAAATACATTTGGAATAATAAAATCGCAATTACATTCATTAATAATTACAGATACTTCATCCGACTGTTCTGTTCCGCAAGTGTTAGTTACTTCTACATAATAATAATTCTCATCATTTAAATTATATTCTGTTTGTAGAACATTAATTTGCGATGTTGTTATTCCCGTCGAAATTCCATTTAGGAACCATTCATATGTATCAGTAGAGTTTTGTGTGGTTGCGTTCAAGGTAATATCTTCATCTGTAACGCACATTGTGACTCTATCGGTAGAGTAGTTTTCTATATCAATTTGTGCTACAGGAAAATCTAAGTATACTATTTGAATTGTGTCATAAAATAAACTAGTTCCATCTGTGCCTTCCCAGGCAATATAATCTACATCAGACCAAATACTGTTTATATCTACTGTTAATGTTCCTGTGGTATGAATTAATGGATTTTCTTCAGGTATGAATGGTAGTTCATACCAAAATATCACATCGTATCCCTCTGGAGTGTTTAATTGAATCGATTCTTCTCCACATAATTCATAAATGTCTTCAAAAGGATATTCATCTATAATTTGAGCAGATAGAATTGATGATAAAAAAACAAAAATAAATAGAGAAATTCCTTTCATAATCTAATTAAAACGTGTTAAAGATACAAAGTTTAATTATTTGTGTTGCAATCATTATATAATTTTCCTTCAATTATTACTTTTTTTATTAAAGATTTTCCAAAAGAATAAGGCATGTATGCATTTGAAGGTAGTTTTTTGGTTATTATTAGGTTTGCTTTTTTTCCTTTTTCTATACTTCCAAAATCTTTTTGTAATTCCATTGCATGGGCACCATTAATCGTTAGTGCATTGATTGCTTCTTCAGGTGTCATTTTTAGTTTTATACAAGCAAGAGACATAATAAATTCTATATTTCCAGAAGGAGATGATCCAGGGTTATAATCACTAGCTAATGCTATTGGAAGTCCAGCTTCAATCATTTTTCTAGCAGGCGGGTACTTTAATCCAAGAAAAAAGGCAGTACTAGGTAATAGGGTAGGTATAGTTTGGGATTCTTTCAAACATTTTATTTCTTCTTCAGATGTAAATTCTAGATGATCTACTGAAATTGCTCCCATTTTTACTCCAACTTGTATTCCTCCAGAAAAAGCTAATTCATTAGCATGAATTTTTGACTTTAAACCATAATTTAATCCTGCTTTTAATATTCTTTCAGTTTGCTCAACTGTAAAAAACCCTTTGTCACAAAACACATCTATATAGTCTGCTAATTTTTCTTTGGCAATTTTAGGAATCATTTCATTTATTACTATTTCTACATATTGATCTGGATTCTCTTTGTATTTTTTTGGTACAGCATGCGCTCCAAGAAAAGAAGATTTGACTGTTATAGGGCTAGTTTCTTTGATTTTTTTAATAACTCTGAGCATTTTGATTTCTTGTTCGGTATCAAGTCCGTATCCGCTTTTTATTTCAATTGCTCCAGTTCCACCTTTTATAACTTCATCTATTCTTTCCATTGATTGGTTATATAATTCTTCTTCATCTGTGTTTTTTAATATTAAAGATGAGTTTAATATCCCTCCTCCTTTTTTTGCAATCTCCTCATATGAAAGGCCGTTAATTTTATCTACAAATTCCTGCTCCCTGCTTCCGGCATAGACAATATGAGTATGGCTATCGCACCATGATGGTAGTACTGTTCCTTGTTCTGCATCAATTATCTCAAATTCATTCCAATCATCAACTCCTTCCCAGGCGTCCATGCTTCCAAAATCTAAAATCCTATCATCTTTTACTTTTATCCAGGCATTTTTTATATGAGTTAAATCTTTCATGCTTGGTCCTTTTTTTAACTCTGAATTAGAGCTCACTGTAATCAATTTGGCTATATTTTTGATTAATGTTTTTTTCATGTTTTGAAATTATATTCACAAGATAAAAAATACAATTGATATATTTGTTTCTCTTATGTCTAATACTTTTGGTTCAATATTTCGTTTAACTACTTTTGGGGAGTCACATGGCGTTTCTATTGGTGGTGTTATTGATGGTTTTCCTGCTGGGTTTAAGGTTAATTTAAGGGAAATACAACAAAAACTTAATTTAAGAAGGCCGGGTTTTTCTAGTCTTTCTACTGAAAGAAAAGAAGATGATTTTGTGGAATTCACATCTGGTTTAGTAGATAAAACAACAACAGGATCTCCAATAGCTTTTTTGATTAGTAATAATAATCAAAATAAAAAAGATTATTCTAATTTAAAAAAACTCTTTAGGCCTTCTCATGCTGACTTTACTTACGAAAAAAAATATGGTATAAGAGATGTTTTTGGAGGAGGGAGGTCTTCTGCTAGAGAAACTGCATGTAGGGTGGTTGCTGGAGAATTAGCGTCACAATTTTTAAAAAGTAGGGGGGTTTATATATACTCCTTTGTTTCAGCTATTGGTTCTATTAAATTAGAAAAAGAATATAATGAATTGGATTTGTCAAAAATTTACAATAGTGATATTCGTTGTCCAGATATTGATATAGCAAAAAAAATGAAATCATATATTTTAGATGTTAAAGAAGAGGGTGATAGTTTAGGTGGATGTGTTAGTACTATTGTAAAAGGAGTTGATTCTGGTTTGGGTGAACCTTTATATAATAAGTTAAATGCTCGGATATCTTTTGCTATTATGAGTATAAACGCTGTTAAAGGCATTGATTTTGGTTTAGGCTTTGATTCATGTAAATTAAAAGGATCTGAGTATAATGATGTATTTATTAAAAAGGGTGAAAAAATTGAAACACTTACTAATAATTCTGGTGGAATACAAGGTGGCATAAGTAATGGTCAGGATATTGTTTTTAAAGCTGTATTTAAACCAACTTCCAGTATAAAGAAAAAGCAGAAAACTGTAAATAATAAAGGTGAAGAGGTGGTTTTTTTAAATTCGGGGAGGCATGACCCTTGCGTTTTGCCTCGAGCGGTTCCTGTAGTTGAGTCGATGACAGCTATTTGTTTAATTGATATGTATTTATTAAATCTTTCATCTAAAATTGATAACTTATATTAAAATAACTTTGCATTATGGCATTACATTGGAAAATACTAACAGCAATGATAATTGGGATTTTTTGGGCTCTATTATCCGAAGATTTTCAGCTTTTAACTTCATTTAACATTA
>Ga0163179_10001101_pt1 | contig 19289 bp, 23 predicted proteins | sample AtlANTMetagenome_FD_109643 | JGI IMG/M metagenome (GOLD analysis project Ga0163179, IMG submission 109643) | Marine eukaryotic phytoplankton communities from the Atlantic Ocean - Atlantic ANT 2 Metagenome | ecosystem: Environmental > Aquatic > Marine > Oceanic | place: North Atlantic Ocean... | reverse complement strand
TTAATACTTCTGCCCATTGCCATTTGCAAATTCTCTTTGTCTATCTTTTAATTTTTCAATATCGTTAGTAGCTTTCTCGACTTGTTTCTGTAAAAATTCAATATTTACTTTATTGTGCATTCCATCCTCAATCGCTTTATTTAAACGATCCACGGACTTATATAAATCCTCCACCAACATATAAAGCTCTGCCTCACCAGAAGATTTTCCTAATTGTCCCCGTGGGTATTTTATCCTAAATTCTGTATTTTCTGTTAAATCTTTCATCATTAGTTCTAATTGAGTTGAGTGTTGGTTGAGCTTCTCATTAATACCGAAGTAAGCCCAGGTCCCGATTGCGACCATCATAATTAAAGAGGCAACCGTTTTCATCGGCATCTGCACTGCGGCTTCTTCAGATATTTTTAAAGGTTTATTTGACATTTTTTAATCTAGGGTCGTCTATTATTACCACATCTGGATTTTCTTTTAAATACTGCTTTTTAAGTACAGTCCAGTAGCTTACTTTAGGGTCAAAATCCCTGTCTCCATTAACAAAATTACCAGAAGACATAATGCCTATTTTCATACACATATTAATTAATTCAGCAAATTCTGGGGGTGCTGGTTTAATTCTAGGTACTCTCTTACATTCTTTAATAACTTCTAATTGTGTTTTAATCTTCATTTGCTTTTCTTGTTCTGCAATAAATTCATCTGTGCACGCTGTTCCTAAATACTTTCTGTATGTAAATCTCAACAATCTATCATCATCAGTTCCTTTATAATTATTACTAGGGCTATAATGATTGTAATTATATTGATCATCTCTTTGTTCAATAGAAACATCAAAGCTTCCTTGAGCACACGTGTTTGTACCATTGTTTAAATATTCATTTCGTGCTTGCACTGTTGTAGAGAACAACGCAAAGAAAACACTAACGATTAAGATCCTTAATATCATATGAATGCTCCCTTACCTGATCTGCTAGTTGTCTATATAAATTTTCAGCCATTTCCCAGGTTGCCTCTGCAGCTGATAATCTTGTTTGTATTCCTGTTACTTTTTCTTTAAGATCTTTAATATCTCTATGCATTTCAGTAAGTGTTGATTTATTCCCTTCAATTGTATCTGTTAAACTTAATACATATCTAATAGATGTAAATGTTCCGGCTAGGATGGCTGCTATAACAGGAACAATTACAATATTTTTTTTAAACCATTCCAGTTTACTTTGTTTTATTTTTTTAACCACTGAAACCTACACATCCATTTAAAAATGTAATTACTGCTAATAAACTTAAAATTACAATTATATTACGCATCCACTTGAGCTCCAATCGATCTCGTTTTTCCAGTATTTTTCGCGCATACTGTCTGCGTCTCAATGCTTTTAATATATGGAAGTCCATATTCCATATCCCCCATTTTAATTATCATTGACACCACTCACATTCGTTAGTGTCATCCACCACTACACCTTCGGGTTCTGCGGGACTACATCTACAGTCTTCACATTTACACTCCTGATGGTTTCCTTCCATACAGTGGCATAAGTGACCACATTTTTTACACGTTTTATCGTTCATAATTATTTTGGTAAAAATTTACTATACTGTTTAACTATCCAGTTACCTATGTTTAGAAAAAATTCTTTTACTCTAAAACGAAGGTGAGATAGTTCTTTTATCTTATTCCAAATTTTTTTCATTTTAATCCTTATTTTTTTTCCTCAATTTCGTAGAAAAAATTATCAGTATCCTCTGTTTTCCATTTACCTGTGTCTTCTACGTTCCATACACTAGTTTGCACTTTCCAATCAGGTATATTATCTTTCACTGTGAAAGAAGGTAAATCCCATATACATCTATTGTTAGGTTGTGCTGCAAAATTGCCATCATCGAGAGCAATTATGTGTGCGCACTTATGTTCGTGCGGAATCTCTGAATGATCAGAATCTAATATATTACCATCTGGGTGTGCCCAGTCAACTGTAAATAAATATTTACCGTGATGCCACTTCTTATCTTTTCCTATATATTTACCTGAAGCTGCTCCTAAAATATTCCACTGAGTAACAGTAGGATAATAACTAAAAGAATTCCAAAGCTCCAATTCATCAAGGCGTCGCTTGGGAACTCTGGTAGGGTCGTATCCTTGTTGAATAAACGCGCTAATAGGTAAGCGATAAAATATTGCACCGTTACCCATAATAGCGTGAAAAAGTATAGCCCTTCCACACATACTCGAGATACCAAAGATAATACAGTCTTCAACTTCTCCGTGATGTTTTTTAAGATCATAAAGATATTCTTTTCTTATTTGGGCGTATGTCGCCGGTATGTTAGCATTTAAGTAGCTCATACATCATTTAATATCACCCCAATTGTCGCCTGATTCATAATCAACTTTATTAGGGACTTGCAATTCAACTGCTTCCTCCATAATTTTAATAATCTCCTCCGCCTTTTCTGGTGATTCAACTGATATATCTACTTCATCGTGAATCTGAATGTGTGGTAGTATACCACTTTCATACAAACAAACCATAGACTTTTTTGTCATATCTGCAGCAGATCCTTGTATTAATTTATTTAATGCTTTGTAAGTAAATGCTCGTTTTAAAGGTTCATCATATTCTTTTCTTGCTTGTTCTAATGGTAATGGTTTAAAAATTCCAAATTGTGTTGGTTGCCATAAATCAAAATGACACGCTCTTCCAAGTAATGTTCTAATTTTACCTCTGTCGTTTGCTTTGCGAGATACATTATCCATTAATTGTTTAACAAAAGGAGCTCTTGAGTGATATTGTCTAATTAATTTTTCAGCTGACTCTTTCATCAAACCTAGTTCAGCCATCAATTTATTCTTACCCATTCCATACATCAAACCTAAATTAATTGTTTTGGCTTGCTTTCTTTTTATGCCTGCCATATCAGCTACAACTTGATGAAAATCTGCGTCTCCAACTTTGTATGCGTCTGCAATTTCGTGAACTCCAGGTAAATTCTGGAGTTTTGCGTAATGTACTAAAATTCTAGGTTCTTGTTGTGAGTAGTCAAACGATCCCCATTTACATTTTTCTTCGGGAATAAAAATAGATCTTATCATTGGTCCAAGTTCAGGATGTCTTGCAGGTATCTGCTGTAGGTTTGGATTACTCATACTAAATCTTCCAGTGACTGTTCCACCTTGATCAGATCTAATTTGATTTATATCTGCGTGTATTCTTCCTTTATGTGAATGTTTTGTAATCGAATCAATAAATGTACTATGAGCTTTATTTAATTCTCTTGCTTCTGCAATTGCTCTACCTAATTCGTGGGGATGATTTTGTAAAAAGTTTTTAGTAAAAGAGGGAGCCCCTGTTTTTTCTGTTCGATCATACGGCAGTTTTAATTTATCAAAAGCTTTAGCTATACTTCTAGCTGCCATAATTTCTATGTCTATGTTAGTAAGATCTTTCATTTTTTTTAAAATTTTATTCTCTCTTTTAATTAAATCTTTTTTAATATTATCAGCTCTTTCTAAATCAACACGTACTCCTTTAAATCTCATATCAACTAAACACGGAAATAGTTTGGTTTCTAATTTAAAAATGTCAATTAATTCTTGTTCGTGTAATTCTCTATGTAATCTTTGCCAAAGTTTTAATGTAGATTCTGCATCACGTTCTGCGTATTGACCCACATACATTGCAGGTAATCTCCACAAATCTTTTTTAGCATCAATGCCATAATCTTTAGCGGCTTCTATTAAAATTTTTTCATCTTTACCTAAACCAACATAATGTTTTGCAAGAGTATCTAATCTATAAGATAATCTATTCTCATCAATTAAAGATGCAGCTATCATTGTATCTGCAATTTTCCCTTTAATATCAATACCATAGGACCTTAACCAACATACGTCGTACATTGCATTATGAAAAACAAAAGTAGTATCTTTTTGACTAAATAAATTCTCTAACCATTTAAGAATTAAAGCTTTATCCATATTACCACCTTGTTCGTGTTGAATAGGATAATAACCAGACCATCCTTCAACTGCTATGGCCACACCTGCAATATGTCCTCTGCCAATAACATTTCCAGATCCTAATTCTTTTAAGCCAGGATCATAAGTTTCTAAATCAACAGCAATTTCTTTTGCTCCTTTTAAATTTTTTATTTCTTCTGGCATTACCCACTCAGTTTCTGGAGTGAATAAGGGTGTTTGAATCGTTCTCACTTATAATCCCTTTCAATAATCATCTCGATAAAGTGAATTGCTTTTAGCAAATCTTCTTTTTTTCCTTTAAATGGATGACGACATATGTATTTTATAGCGCATCCTTCCGGGAATAGCAACTTGTTCTCAACTACAAATTTACTGGGCTGAATGACAAAATTCTGGTAGTGTTGTCCTCCAATTTGTTTGTTCCAAACTTTACTCATAAAATAATTGCTCCTAATATAAATCCAATAATAAATCCTATAGTAGACCACACAATTTCTTGTCGGTAATATAAAGACCATATTTCAAATTTTTCTTTAAATTTACTCATAATATATAAGCTCTATCAAAATCTTTAGGATCTAAAACGTGCAATTCACGCTTCGCTCTCGTCGCTCCAGTATAAAATAATCTATGTAATTCATCTGGGTCGTGACTAAACGTTTCCAATGCTGCGTTTGTTAAATCCTGCATTAATAAAACTTTATCTGCTTCACCTCCTTTCGCTCCGTGTATTGTTGACATTATTATACGAGGATTTTTATTTATCTTTTCTCCATTCGCCCTCATATTACGAATGTAATTTTCTGTAATGGTATCTAAACCTTCAAATGCCTCGTACCAAACTTTTTCTATAGTTAAACCGTGTGTCTCTTGACATTGTTTTAAAGTATATTTTTCTTCAGATTGTAGTGTTTTACCTTTTTTAAATCCCGGTAATACATTTGACCCTAAATATTCATAAATGTTTCTTATCTCTAAATGATTTAAATGAGCTCCTTTACGCCAAGCTTCCCAGTTATTTAAAGCTAATAATAGTTTTAAAGGAACAGAATTGATTCCCCTATATTGATAATACCATCCTTGTATCTCACATAAATCTTTAGCATCATCTAAAAAATAATTGGCTGTCGATAAGATTAACCAATTCCCTTGAGACATATCTACCTGTGTAATGTCAGAGTATCTTTTTAATAATCCTAATTCACCTCTTGGTTTATATTCTTTATCAAATCTATTTTGTACTTTTCTAATTATCTTTTGTGATAACTCGTGAATAGGTCCACCAGGTATTCTATAAGATTGATCTAAGGTTTTAATATTATCTACTTCTTCTTTTAAAGCGATGAAGTGATCCACATCAGCACCAGCCCATTTAAATATAGCTTGGTCATCATCACCAGCAATATATGTTTTATTAGCATTAGACCATAAAACTCTAACCATTTCCCATTGAATTTTAGATAAGTCTTGTGCTTCATCTATAAATAAAACTTCAAACTTGGGTTGAATATCTTTTTCAATAAAATCTTCTAAGAGATCTGTAAAATCTTTTAATCCTTTTTCTTTTTTAAATTTTTTTAATTCTTCTGCTAGTAAATATAAAGTACTTCTTTCAATATCTAATATGTTTTGCCTTGAATCATAATACTCCAATAGATCCATCCGTTTAACTCGTGCTGTATTTATTATGGTTAAGTATTCATTATCTGAATTAAAGGTTCCATCATCGGTAGAAAATTTTGCTGTCTTAATAGGTATTCCACATTTTTCTCCAAACTCTCTGTAATCTTCTGGCTGCATCATTTTTTCTTTAACCATTCCTAGTTTATGAAATGCAAAAGAGTGTAATGTTCTAAAGTTTTCTAAATCAGTTTCTTTATCTAAATTAAATTTATCCGCAGCTCTTGTTGCAGCTTCATTAGCTGCCTTCTTTGTAAAAGAAAAGTATCCAATTTGTTTAGGCCTTACACCATCTTTAATAAATTCATCAACCAAATTTAAAAGAGTTGTAGTTTTACCTGTGCCAGGGGGTCCTAATATAATTGTTTTCATTAAAAATCTTCTTCTTGGTATTTAGTTTTAGAAACACTGGCTTCTATTTTTTTCATTGCCTTAATCTTAATTAATCTTGGTTGTTGATTCTTCACTCTAACTCTTTCCTCTTCTACAAATATATCTTCTAATCTTTTTAATAAGTTTCCTGTTTTAACTTTATCCATATCCCAATGATTCCGCTTACAGAAATTATAAAAGTCTTCCATTCTAAAATAAGTAAATTCTCTTTTATCATCTGTAAATGGAAGTTTATTAAAGATGTCATCCATAGTTCTTGCTGATTGTCTATTGGTTGTCCAATCTTGAAGTAAAGCAGTTAATTCATTTGTTGGATCTAAAGATTTAAGTGGTTCTATTTCTTGTAAATTTTGCATTAAAGGTTTTAAAAATAATTCTTTCCAATCTTTTGGTTTTGGAACTGGTACTACTAGGTTGGCTTGATCTAAACACGCTAAAGCAAATAAAGGTGAACTATAAAGTTGTTCTGTTTTTAATTCGATCCGCGCTTCACCTACATCTAAAAACCATTGTGGTGGTGTAGATGTATACTTTGTTAAATTTCCTAACATAGGCATCTGTTCTTCACCAAATCCTACACCAAATCGTTTTGTTCTACAAAGTCGTGATTGACAGACCGCGTTAATAGGTGCGTCTTTACATCTGTACTTGTCATAACCTTTTCTATTTACTGATTTAATTAATTGCTGAACTTCACTGTTGCTTAATGGTGGTTCCATATATTCTTGATTTGCTTTGACTATTTCATCTTCCCAAGAATCTGGTTTCGCTTGTTTATAATAAACAGCTATATTAAATAATGCATTGTTTCTTGCTCCTTCTCCAAAACCTTCCTTGGCCAATTGATTTAGACAAGGAGGTCCTAGAGGAAACGCTTCTTCTATTTTTTTCTCTTCGACTTCAATTTTCTCCACCTCTTCCATTCCGCAAGAGTAAAGATCATAGAGCTGATAAAATTCCTCAAGTGTACTAGCGGAGCCATTATCGTTGAAAGCATATCGTAGTCCTTCCATTCCATTAAAGTAGGGTAAGTTTAAGAAATTACCTGTGTCCCCACGTTCCACAAGTATTTCTGTTTGTTTAGGGAAGATTTCACAACCTTCATATCCTAAAGTTTTTGAAATTTTCTTTAAAGTTTTTTGCATCAATGATGCAGGAATAAATTCTTTGGTAAATAAAAATACGTGAGCACCGCCTGATTTAGAACGGCATACAATAAGGGGAAGTTTTAACTTCCTAATAGTCTGAACAAGAGAATGATGTTTAAGATTATAAACGTCGATATCAATGCACCCCCAACAACAGCTATTATCCTCTCGTATCGGAATAATTCCCAAAGCTGGTGGAGTGCCGGCAAGATGATCTTCCCAGAGCTTGTCAGTAACATTTTTACGGACAATAAAAGCTTTACCTTTAAGTTTTCCGTTGGTGCCTCTGTCACCTTTTTGATACTGTCCATATGCTATAGTTAATCCACTAAATATTTTTTTAAACTTCTCCATATATATTTCTTCCTTCTAAAAGTAAAGGGCCCTACTTCATAACTGCCCACATTATTCCATTGGGCCCTTTTTAAATTTAATACGGTGTTGCCGTACTAGATTTCTCTTCTACATCTGCCTTTGTTTGCACATTGCCTTTAGATACATTGCCTCTAAAATCCTTTGCACTTAAGTACAAAGTTTTATCAACTTGATCTAATATTCTGTCCATTGTCACAACCCAGCCATACCAAGAACCTTTATCGTTCTTTTGTAGTGTAGATGCTAGATTATAAACAACCCCGTGCATAGGAGGGATTGCAAATCCTCCTTTTCCATCAGGCATTTGAATGGTTTTCATCATTGAATTCCATTTCTTACTAACGTTCAACTGAGTTGATTTCATAGTAATCAACGCAGGAGTGTAAGCTCCTGTTTTTGATTGAACCATTATGTAATAAGATGCTGTTTCTTCTAAATAGTTACCATTAGGTAATCTAATTTTAGAACCATCTCTTTTGCCTGTAGAGATTACCGGACTGTTCGGTAAGTGAATTGCCACTGGAGCACCAGGACCATCCCCTCTATCCGACCATTCAGGATAATCTTTCTTGTAGTAACAAGGAATAACCTTGATACCTTTCTTACCATCGAACAAGTCGTTGGTAACAGTATTATAGATCATACCAGGTTTGGCAGCTTCTATATACTTTGCATCACCTTGTGTTACTTGTGGTGATAGCTGTCCTAAGATTCTGATGAATGGTAACGCAAGATCATCTTGCGTCATATTCTCAAAACCTTTGGAGAGATCATTTCCGAACAACGAAACTGATCCATTTGATTTAGCTTTTATTTCATTAGCCATTATTCATCCTCCATTATTATTTCCGGGTTATTTTAGTTTTGTCTTTAATCCAAGTACTAAAGACTTCAGAAGGCATATCGAGCCCGGACTCGATACGCTCCCTGAATAGGGCAGTTAATGTATTCCAAGACACATCAGATTTCTGCTGTGGATCAAAACCATTAGCTACCGCAAGGTCCAGCAATTGCTGCGCCTTGTCATCTTCTCCACGACCAAAAGTTACAGAAACATTATTTTTAATAATATCCCCTAACTGGTTGTCTCGAAGCCATTTATAGCATTGTTCTCTTTTCGAATCATCTTTCGGAAGAGTACATCTATATTCTTTTTTAACAGATACTGAAGAACCATCAGCAAGTTTAATTTGAGTTAAACCCTGCTCCGCTAATAATTCTGGAATTACTCTTGATCCAATATCATCAGCTTTAGCTTTCAGATCTTTTAAATGTTTTTCTGCTGATTTAATCATATCTTCAGTTTCTTTTAACTTTTGACATTCATCAGCTAAGTTTGTTACCTCTACGCTGTCTAAAAGATCCTTAGAATCTTTTACCATTTCGTCTCTTATATTAAAGGCGCCATCGCCTTTAAATATTTTTACTTTTTCGTAAGCCATTATTCTCCTTTCTGATACATATCTACTTCTAGTGGATAGTATCTATACTCACGTTTGTCCCACTTCAACATATTAAACTGTCCATTAGTTACATCACTTACAGCTGCCGTAGATATACCTATTATTACAGGATCTCCTACTGCAAGTAAATAATCTTCTTTGCGAAAGTCTTGTAAATTTTTTTTCATCTTCTGTACATAAGGTGCAGTTGACAAAATAGCTTGGTCCCTGTTGGGTAAGCATATTACAAGATAACCATAATCAGACGCACTTAATATATTAATGTTAGGCGCTGGTTGTTGAATCACATAAACAAACTTCTCGTTAGGGTTGTTTTTATGAAACTGCAAAAACTCCTCTAAGGACCTAGGTTTATATAACTCAAATATTTTATTTTTCATTTCTTAGTTCTTGACAAAGATATAATAGTTATTATATAAGAAGTCAAGACTAGAAAGTAGAAAAATATATGAAGTATAAATTTAAAACTAAACCTTATGAGCATCAATTAACTGCGTTAGAAAAATCGTGGCAAAAAGATGAATATGGCTATTTTATGGAAATGGGTACTGGAAAATCAAAAGTCCTTATAGATAATGTAGCTATGCTATATGATAAAGGTAAAATAAATGCGGCACTCATTATATCACCAAAAGGTGTATATAGGAATTGGTTATCACAAGAAATTCCTACACATATGCCTAGTCATATTGATCATAAAACGGTACTATGGACTGCTTCGGCATCTAAAACAAAGGATAAAGAGTACCAAACTATATTAAAAATTGATTTTGACCTTCACATCCTTCTTATGAATGTTGAGGCATTATCAACAAAAAAAGGTGTAGAGTTTGCGGCTAAGTTTTTGCGATGTCATAAAGCGTTAATGGCAGTGGATGAGTCAACGACAATTAAAAATCCTCAAGCTAAAAGAACTAAAAGTATTTTAACATTAGGAAAGATGGCAAAATTTAGGCGAATTTTAACAGGTTCTCCTGTAACTAAATCTCCATTAGATTTATATAGTCAATGTAATTTTTTACACGAAGAATTATTAGGTTTTACTTCTTATTACACATTTAGAAATAGATATGCAGTAATGTTAGATAGAAATTTTGGTGGAAGAAGAGTACAAATTGTAGGTAGTTATCAAAGATTAGATGAACTATCAGAAAAATTAAAACCTTTTTCTTATCGTGTATTAAAAGAAGATTGTTTAGATTTACCACCTAAAATTTATATGAAGAGAGAAATAGAATTAACAGATGAGCAAAAAAAGGCTTATTATACTATGAAATCCGCGGCCCTCGCTCAATTAAATGGCAAAATGGCAACAGCTCCTCACGTATTGACACAATTGATGCGTTTACACCAGATTTCGTGTGGCCATTTTAAGGCAGATGATGGAACCATTCAAGAATTTAAAAATAAAAGAATGGAAGAATTACTTGATTTACTTGAAGAAATGGAAGGTAAAGTTATTATTTGGGCTAACTATGTTTATGATATTAAACAAATTGTTAAAACTATTAGTGAAGAGTATGGCGAAGATTCTTTGGTACAATATTATGGCGAAATAGAGTCTAAAAAAAGGCAACAATATATTGATAAATTTCAAGACCCTAAATCTAAAGTAAGATTTTTTGTAGGTAATACTCAAACTGGTGGTTATGGGATTACTTTAACTGCAGCCAGCAACGTTATTTATTATTCTAATGGGTATGATTTAGAAAAAAGATTACAATCCGAAGATAGAGCACACAGAATAGGTCAAAAGAAAGCCGTAACTTATGTTGATCTTATTACTAAAGACACGGTAGATGAAAAAATTGTAAAAGCTTTAAGAAAGAAAATTAATATTGCTTCCGCTATTATGGGTGAAGAATTAAAAGAGTGGATATGAAATACGTGATAATTTTATTATTAAGTACAACAGGTTTAGAACAAATTAAATATTCTATTAAAGTTGGTTTAACTTGTAATACTCAAGCTGAAGAATGGCGTATTAATAATACTATTTATTATGACCATAAAAAAAATGATTATAAACAACAAGGCAATTATACTAAAGAAGGTAAACTTTTAGTTGGTCATATTTGTAAATAAGGTGGGATTTTATAGGACAAGCTAATTTTTCTCAAAAATTAGAAATAGGTTTATATGTCTTGTAGTCCGGTTTCGCGATTCAAATATTTATATTCTATTTTGTGAATATCAAAGTCATCCATAATTTTTTTACAAATTTCCGTATGATTAAAATCACCACAAGAATAAACATCCATTTGCAATAAAGCAGGTTTAGGTTCATCCCAAATATGCATAGCAATGTGTGAAGTTTCTATAATAGCTACTGCTGTAATACCTTTATTACCAGGCATATTACAATACTTTACATAAGGACCCATAAACACTTTCATATTTATAGATTCTATAAACTCTCTCATCCAATGTTGTAGTTGTTCTTCGTCTGTCGGTGGGCGACTAGCTTCGGCGCGAATAATTAAGTGCTTATGCACCAGAAGACTATTTTTCATTGCTAGATCTCTTCGTATTGAGTCTTGCCGGCATCATTACGAAAAGCTCTTAAAGTTTGTTTACGATTGCCGTCTTCGTTGTATGATACGTGTAACCAACCACTGTTAGCGTCGCCATCGTAAAATTCTAAAATTGCTTGATCAAATTCTAGGTTTTGAGTAATCCAATCAAATAATTCTCTGTTGTCTACACTATAACATTCGAAGTCTGCTGCTTGGCCACGCGCGTGCTGGCTGGTGCTTACGCTACCGATTGCTTGGCACAGCGCTTGAGAGCGATAGCCTGATGAAACACTTACAACACCCCATTCATCTCTAATTGGTTGTAATACATTTTTACAAAGTAATTTTAAATTTTCTATGTGTTCGTCGGTAGGTGTGTTATCAATACCTTTACGATCCGCGGTTTGCGAAGCAACTAATTCTTTTAAAGAAAAATTTTGACTTAATTTCATCCCATTAACCTCTCTGCTACGAAGATTACTGCAGTTCCCGCAACAGTCAAAAGAACCCAATAGACCTTGTCTATCTTACCGCCCAAATTTTCTACGTCTTCGTGTACGTGTGATAAATTTTTCTTAACCCCTGAGATGTGTCCATACAGGGATATAATGTGTTCTCTTGTTGTCTTTGGTTTCATTCCCATTATACAATCCTATTTTTGTTTTTTTTATTAGTTGCTAATTGGCCTAACTCATCGTTAGGAAATAAAGCAGCGAACCTATCAGCTTGGTTGACTCCCGTCAATACATTGCCACCAAACTGAATTCCTGTGGCTAGGTTTGGATTAGGTAAAGGAGGTAAAGGTGGAGTGTTTATTATATTACTAATTGTTTCTGCTCCTGGTAGCTGACTAAATGGATTGTCAAGATTAGGAAAAAAATCAGCGTCTAGAGGTACTGCTTCTAATACCTCTTTAATTCTATCCATTACTTCTTCGGCTGCATCGTATGGATTTGTTATTCCTAAATTTGCTGCTTTAATTTCAAAAAGTTCTCTAACGTCTTTAGATATTTTTAAAGGTCTAAACTCAGCTTCAATTAAAGAGTTAAAAGCTTTTCGTTCTCCTCTATTAGTCATATTAGAATCAATAGCATCACTAGACATTCCTAAAATTTGAGCTGCTTTAATGTCTTCATAAATTTCTCTATTTGTTTCATACAAAGCTCTATTTGAATTAATGTAGGCGTCAACAATATCCTCTGGAGTAACAGGTCCACCTTTTAAAGTAGCTTGAGTAAATAAGTTTCTAGAATTTCTAATTCCTTTTTTGTAATCTGTAATTTTATAATTAAAAGATTTTTCTGGGTTAACTTCAACTTTTCTTAAACCAAATATTCCTGCAGCTTCATTACCAAATTCATATTCATTTCCTCTTTCGTCAAATCTTCCTTGACTATCTACGGGAAACATAGAAATTCCTAATCTTCCTAATTGTTTCCAATTTAAAGGGGCTTGAGCTTCAACAAGGTGAGCAATTCCTTTATACATTTTATCACCTAATGAATCAGCAGGGTTCCAAATTTGTCTTCCTGTTGAATCTCTGCCTCCTCTTCCTAAAATAGGAGCAACATCTTGTAATGCTTCTGTCCAAATTGATTCACTAATAAAAGGTTCACCTAATTCCTTTGTGGATTCAATCATACCTAAAATAAAATCATCCACTAATCCATCTTCATCAGCTCTTCCTTCATTAACTGCATTAACAATTGTTTGAATAGGTCTTGTTACGGTATCATATGCATTTAAGTGAGAGAAATCTATGTAAGATAGTTTACCCGCGTCGTCTTTAAAAGGAATTAGCACAGAATTTTTAGACCAGTCAGCAACATATCTTCTCATTGCATCAATTTCTTCGTCCGCTACATTATATATTGCTTGCATTGCAGCTACTGTGCCTAGTGGTAATGCGGCTGTTGTTAAAGCCATACCTGTTAATCTTTGTAACCCTCTTGCTCTTAAGGGTCTAACTGTTTTACCGTTAATAACCGTTGTATAATTAATTTCTTTTAAAGCTGTTTCAACAATGTTGGTACTGGTTCTAATAATTTCTGCTGGGAAAGCTACGAAATTTCCAACAGGTAATTTTCTTAAACCTTTAACAAACTCAGATACCATTGCGTAGTTAGGTACATTGTTTTTAACTAAATCAGCTGACATTTCTTTTAATGTTTGATCATTAAAAATTCTTGTAGCACCATTCATATCCGTAAACTCTTGACCTAAACGCAGACCAGCATTTCTAAATGATTTATCTAGTCTTGATTTTTCTCCTAGGAATGTAAAGATTTTCCAGAAGTCATCTTCAGCCGTGTAAGCATCTTGTGCACCTTTTTTAATTTTACTTAATCTTTTTAATAATTTATTTAATCCATAATCACTATTTAATTTGTTTAAAGTGTTACCAAAGTCTACATCTTCTAATAATCTTCTTAAGTCTCCTAGTTGAACTTGAGAGTTAACCACTCCAAGATCTAATAGTTCTTGATAAAATTGATTTGATTTTCTAGTTCCCGGTCCTAAAACTTGTAAAGCATTCCACGCTGCTTTAACATCGGCTGTTTTACCAAAGGGAAGTATACCATTTGCTGCAGCAAAAGCAGAAGCACTAATAAAGTTTCTAACGTGAGTAAATGGAGCTAAAATTGTTTTAGCCATTTGAGACACTCCTTTAGGATATAAAATTAAATTATTATAAAGTTGTTGAGGAATACTTTTAGAAGCATTTTGAACTTTCATAAATGATTCTGCATAATCATTTAAAGCAACTTTTCCATTTAAAGGATTTAAAATTTTATCAACTTCTTCTCCTGCTGCTTTTTTAGCTAACGTTCTTGTTGTATCAATATCTTTTAAAGTTCCTTTAGGATCAATCCATTTATCTAATTTAATAGCTTGAGCAGCTTCAGCTTGTTTACCACCTATCATTGTAAAATCACTAGCTGTTCCACCCGCATATTTTCTAGCTTCTCCTGTGTTATTATATAAAAAAGGTATTCGTGGTTCAGGTCCTACTTTTCCAGTATTTAACCAGTCATCATATCTTTTTTTAAGTGCGTTATTTTTAATAATTAAATTGTCAAAAAATTCATTGCTTCTGACTTGAGATGAAAGATTATTAGTTCCTTCTACAATAGTAGACATTGGATTTTTAGATTTACCTAATAATTTTTGAATAATAGGTTTAGCAACGCCAGTTAGTTCTGACATTTTAGCTGTATCCATTCCTGCTATTTTCTTTTGTGTAATATTATCGGCTACTGATTTTTTCATAAAATCAGGTAAACTTTTAAATCTTACGTCTCCAGGCGATACTGTTTCACCAATTTTAAAACCTTGAGGTAAAGAGGCTCCTTCCCAAACTTCTCTTACCATTTGTTCTGCTAGTTCATCATTAAGTTTTAAACCTTTATCGGCTGCAACTTTTTTAAAATCTTTAACAGATTCTTTAATTATTTCTTTAGTGGGTCGGTAATTTTGTGCTACACTCCACTGACCTTTATTATTTTTAAATACGTTGTATCCTCGATCCACTACATCATTAAGATATTTTGGAAGCATCTCTTCAAATTGTTTAAGAGCATCAGGATTAAATCTTCTTCCCATTGAAGTAAATAATTCACCCCATTTACTTCTTGCAGCAACAAAAGTTGATAGCAAATCTTTTATTTGTTCTGGATCAGCTTTGTATTTATTTTTTAAAAGTTTTCTTAAGGCTGCAACTTTTTTATCATCCATTCTATCAATCTGGACATTATAAATTTGTTTACCTGTTTTAGTATTAACAGTGTTAAATTTTCCTTTAACTAGTTTATCAGGAAGTTTGGCAGTACGAGGTAATAAACTACCTGGTTTTAATTTACTTAAAACACCACTTCCAGTTCGAAAAGGTTGACCTATTGTAGTGTCTTCTGCTATTTCATCTACCAAACCAAAAATAGGTTTCATCTTTCCACCTTTTGCTGAACCTGAAATTAAAACATCATTCATTTCTTTTAAAAGATCATTTTTAACCGTTACTGTATCTACTTTATCAACACCTGCTTTTTTATAATTTCGAGCAAGTTTTTCAGCGGTATTATTAAGATCTCTCATTGCTGTTTCAGCAAAATTTGTATCAACAGCTTCAGCACCAATTCGTTTCATCTTTGCATCGTAACCTTCTTGAACTAAAAATCCTCTAGATCTTAACCAGCCTCCTACTTTATCTAAGCCTTTATTTAATGATCTTTGAAAATCTGTGTCTCCTGTTATTGCTTTACTGGTTCCAGAGGATGATCTTATTTTACCAATCCCTTTTCCAATCGCTCCAAAAGCTCCGGTAAAGGCAGCGCCTTCAATACCAAATTTTAATCTGTTTAATAATTCAGTTTGAGGATCTCCAACATCTCTTTCTAATTCTGTTGGTCCACCAAGAAAATCTCCAAATGTTCCCGCATCTTCTACATCACCAACAAACGCCGCTTCTGCAGCACCTGCTCCAAGCATTCCTTGACCGAATCTTCTAGCCTTCTCTCCTGTTGATACATACTTTCCAGCTTTTTGTGCTGCGATTGTTGCTCTTCCTAATCCACTAGCTGCTTTAAAAGCTAGTCCACCAGGAACTCCAATGTTAACAATAAGTTCTGTAATTTTTCCAATACCTGTTGCGCCTGCTGCTTCATCAAAAGGATTAACATCGGCAAACCATTGTTCAACAGCTTCGGCTCTATCTTTATCTACACCTAAATCTAATAAAGTTGCACCTAAAGTTGCAGCTCCTTCAAAAATTTTAAAGATACCTGAAGGAATAGCAGCCAACATAGAACGAGCCCAGCCAGCGTCTTCGCCTCCAAGAAGTTCAAATGAGTCTGATTGATTTATTGTAGAGGATTGTTGGGTTTGTAAATCTGTTAGTTTCACCATTGGTTACTCCTAACTTTTCCAAAATTCACTCACTGTCATTACATCTATACCTGCTGCAGTGCCTGAACCATCATATTTAATAATTCTTTTTACTCCATCATCATCAAGAATATTATATCCTGGTTTTAATTTTTTAATTATTTTATTAGTTTTTCCTGTATCGGTAAGGTCGGTAATTTTAATACCAGATACTGAAACAACGTTATCTGCCATTGCGGTGTCATCTTTAATACCAATTAAGAATTTTAAACCTTTGGGACTTGTAGGAGAAATTCCAGCAGCCGTTAATTTAAAAGAAGCTTCTTCAAGAGTATCTGTTTTTTGAGGTATTTTTGTTTGTAGTAATGTAGTTTTTTTATAATCTTCTACACTTTTAAGTTTATCAATTTGTTCTTTAGATCTCTTACCTGCAACGTAATCTTGAATTGCTAAAGTGCCTGCCGCATCCTCAATTTTTTGTCTTCTTCCTGGACGTTTCGATTCATCTTTTGTAAAGCTTTTAAATTTAGACATTGTGTCATCACCTTCAGCTCCAGCAAACCCTAATAACATATCAGAAATATCTTGACCTCTTGCTTTGTCTACTCCTAATAGATCTGCAAACAACGCTTTATTTTCTGCAACTGCTGTTTTAGCATCTACTTCTGGTTCTTCGGTATTCATTCCAGCTATTTGTGCTTCAAGTTCTTTAATTCTTTTTTGGTCAGCCGTTAATTCAGTTTTGCTTGTGTCTGATTCTAAACCATAATTAACATCAGCACCTATTTTTGTAGCATAATCTATTTGTTCTTTTTGTTTTTGTCCCCAATTACTTATATTATTTTTCCAATATTCATAAGCTTGTTCTGGATCTTCTCTAAAAACTTTCATAAATGCAGAATCTTCTGGATTTTCTGGTGGAACAACTTGCATACCATATGCTATATCCATTGCAAATGGATCACCTTCTTCCATTGATTGTCTTCTTTCCACTCCCCCAACATAAGAATCAAATTTTTTTCTAAGATAGTTTTCATCATATTTTGGTACACTTGAAAATTTTTCTAATTCTACTAAATTTTCAAAGTTAGCTTTAGGAACATTTTTTTTAATTAAATCCTCACCAGTAGTTATTTCTGCAAATCCATATCGACCATCCGTCATTGGCTTACCATAAATAATTCCACCACCGATTTGTCCACCACCTGCATAACCCGGGACTAAAGGTGCAGCGATCCCCGTTCCATAACTGGATACACGTCCACCTCTAAACATTGGTCTTCTTAAAATTCTACTCATTATTGAAACCTATACCTTATAAATACTATACCAGAACCACCATTACCGCCAGCAGATACAGATGGACTACCTCCTCCGCCTCCTCCGCCACCACCGGTATTAACTGTTCCAGGATTTGTTGCAGCTCCAGGTCCAGCGTTTCCACCACCACCTGATCCTCCAGAAACTGTAGAATTATTATATTGTTGTCCTGCTCCACCACCGCCTCTTGCGGTTGGTGTGTTATCTATTGCACTTGTTACTCCAGCACCACCTGCTCCACCACCACTAGGTGTTCCATTTGCTCCAACAGCTCCGGCTCCACCACCACCTCCTGCTGAATACAAAGGTGCACCAAAAGGTGTTTGTGTTGTTCCACCATCATTTCCTTGAGGGGGACTTACTGGAGGAGTGTTACCTGTTCCTCCTGGTGAAGGTGCAGGTCCTGATCCACCACCGCCTGATCCACCTGGTAATCCATTTTTAGGAGAACCTGAATCTCCTCCGCCTCCTCCGCCTCCTGCAGAGGTCATTGTTGAAAAAGTTGAAACTGAACCTGTTGTTCCAGTTATTCCTGGTGATGATGTTCCTGTGCCACCAGCTCCTCCACCACCTACTGTAATAGTATATGGTCCTGGAGATAAAGTTAAAGATTGTGCGGCTGCTAATGGAGATGCTGACCAACAACCTGAAACTGTTGAACATTTTGATTCTCTATATCCTCCTGCTCCACCACCACCAAGGTGAGACGCTGGTCCAGTTGAACCACCACCTCCGCCTCCACCAGCTACTACAAGAAAATCTACTTTGCCTTTTGGACCACCACCTGATGCTACTGTAAATGTTCCTGTACTTGTAAATTTATGAATTTTAAAATTTGTATCAACTGTGCATCCTCCTGCAGTAGGTTGATTACCACCGCTTGCTGTTATATATGAGCCACCAATAACATCTGAAGTTGAGTCGTGTATATCTTGCCACCCTTTTGTTCCATCTACATAAATTAAAGTTACTGATTGTGATTCTGTCTCTAAAGTTGCATCATTACATTGCCCTCCAATTTTTGAACCATTTCTAGCGACTGTAACATTGTTATCATCCCAAGTATTGGCATAATCTTTAAGTGCTATAATATCTCCAGCAGTTGGACTAGAAGGAAGAGTGACTGTAATTACTCCTCCTGTTGTATTTATAAAATATCCTTTACCTGAAACTGCAGTTAAAGGACCTGTCTTTGCTGTTGTGCACCAATCCACGGTCCCCGTTCTTCCAAAACCTGATTGAGTAGCACCTGATGCTAAAGAAACTGTACCACCACATCTACCTAATGTTATCGTTGCACCATCTACAACAATAGTTTGACCAGAACCTGATCCAACTGTAGTTGTTGATCCACATTTTTTGATGATTGTTGAATCATCTGAAACTTTGTTTAAATTATCTGCTTTTATTTTACTTGTCATAATTATTGAAATTTATATCTTAACACCACTATACCAGATCCTCCTGCTCTTGAAGCATCTCCAGAAAAAGATCCAGCTCCAGATCCACCTGTGTTTGCAGTTCCAGCAGTAGA
>Ga0163179_10001099_pt1 | contig 19295 bp, 8 predicted proteins | sample AtlANTMetagenome_FD_109643 | JGI IMG/M metagenome (GOLD analysis project Ga0163179, IMG submission 109643) | Marine eukaryotic phytoplankton communities from the Atlantic Ocean - Atlantic ANT 2 Metagenome | ecosystem: Environmental > Aquatic > Marine > Oceanic | place: North Atlantic Ocean... | reverse complement strand
TTTAAACGATGGTCGTTCAGCTGCAAGACCAGTTAAAACTATTAAGAAAGCAGCACAGATTGCTTATACTTTACAAAAAGCACAACCAGATCCTAGTGATGAATACGTTTCACTAATCGTATCTGGTGGTGAATACTTTGAAGATAACCCAATTACACTTCCTAGGAACTGTTCACTTATTGGTGACAACTTAAGACGAGTAATTGTTAGACCTCAAAACCAAGATCGTCATATGCTCAAAGCGTCTAACGAGACGTATGTGTTCGGTGTTGTATTCAGAGATGCATTACAAAATCAGTCAGATCCACAAAGTACTGTTATTCATACTTGGAAGTATGCGTTTGTGTTTGATGACAAACAAAGATTATATTACGAACCAGAGTTAGGACAGATTCCATCAATACCTGGTGATAAGTTCCGTGGTGATAACCTTTTCAACATTACCTTTACCAACCATACAGGTAACAATACAACTCTCGTAGTTGGTTATTTTCTACAAGGTGGATCTTCTGGTACATTAGGTACAATTCAAGAAATTACATTTACAGGTCCTGTTGCATCACCATACTCCACTGGTTCTGTTAAAGTCTTAATTACATCAGGTGTTAATGATGTATTCCAAGACGCTGAAAAAGTATTCTATGATTCTGTAGCAGCAAATATTATTACTGACATTAATAATGCAGGTGTGTCTGATAGATTTGACGTATCTGATGCTGAATCATTAAGACCAGAATTAGAGACAATCTCTAACCAGATTTATCAGCATACAATCAACTCAGAAAGAGAAACTATTGCTTTTGCTGCTGATGGTACTAAAGTAAATACAACTACAGATCGTATTACAATCACTGGTCACGGACTTAAAACTGGTGATCAAGTTTATTATGAAAAAGATGAAAACGCTGCGGCTCTTGGTGGTCTTGCTGACAGCACACTTTATTATATAAGAAACGTTGATGCTAATACTATAGAACTTTATGATCTTTGGGTAGATGCTACAGCAACTACAGCAACTACAGGTATTAGAAATTTAAGTTCGGTTTCCCCAGATACTAAACTTCACTTATTTACTACTGGTAAGATGATGCCAGAGGGTAATCATATCTTTGTTGATACCCATCAATTTGCAAGTGGTGATGGTGTAGTATACCGTGAGAGTAAAATGGGCAAGATAGACGGTCTTGTCTCTGGTACAACATATTATGTTTATAAGGAAAATGTAAATTGGTTTAGACTTGCATCATCTGCTGCTAACGCATTAAACAAAGATGCTCAAGGTAATGATGCTCCTGTAACTCTTCCTCTTAATAGTACAGGTTTAGGATATCAAAGATTTGAAATAGCAGATAGAATATACTCAATCGCAACTCTTGACACATCATTAGCTACACAGCAGACCTACAATGGTCCTATATTCAATATTTCTGGTACTACTTATCATGACTATGAGGTAGGACAAGAAATTCAGTTATATGGATTCACAAGTACTGCAATTGATTTTGGTGGATCTGTAAACTCATCTTGGAGTTTAGCTTCTGGTGAAGTTACAGTTACTTTAAGCACTGTAGATAATACACTTGTTACTAATCTATTCTCCAACTGGATGTCACTTGGAGAATGTGGTCTGAAGTTTAGTTTTGGTGGTACAGGATCTGAAGCATTAAGCAAGACATATCATATTGATAACTTCTCTCTAGGATCTGGAACTCCATCATTACCTGGCAACACTGCACTAGGTATGGGTTATGCCAGATATAATAGTTCTTCTTTAACTGTTACTTTTGTACTTAAGACAGCAAATATTCAATCAACAACTAATACTGCAACTGCTACTGGTTCTACAGTCAGTGTTTTAGATAACGTTGAAGATCTTAATGGTAGAAAATATATTACACATCGTATAGAACGTGCTGATGGTTACTCACTACAGTTTGTAGTAAGATCTTCTATCAGTGTATTTAATACAACATTTAATCCAACTGGTAACCAGTCAGTTATTTCAACTAGCAACTATGTTCTAGCATCTCTAAGGAACTCTCCTTATGGATTTAAAAAGATAGATCAGACAGACAGATATAGAGATGGTGCAGAATCTATCAGAGCAAACCAAGAATTTATTGCACAGGAAGCATATGGATATGTTAAATCTCATTATGAAAACTCTGCTACTAGAAATAGCACTTTAACAATAGGACCTACTACATTCGTTGCATTAGGAGATACATTTGATCATCCTATTACCGAGTGGTCTACTAGTTTCAATAAGTTAACAGTTAAAGTTAATACTGGACATAACTTATTCCAAGGATTCCAAAATCATAATCACATTTACAATGGTGGCACAGCAACTAATGCTATTACCATTACACAGGGTAGTGTTCAGAAAGACGTAACTGATGCAACATACAATCCCGTTACAGGTGATCTTGTATTAACAATAGGTGCACACAGTTATACTACTGCTAATACATTAACCATTGCAAATGGTGCTATTAGTTTCACATGTTCTAGAGATAATCACGCAACATCTCATACCTACCCAAGAGCAACAGATCCTGCATACGGTGCGACTCTAGCAATTAAAGAAGTAGATGCTTCTGGTACAGTTACTGTTAACGTTGGTGTATCTGCTGGTGTTCAGATTAAAGGTAGTTCCACTGCTGCTATTAATGGTACATGGGCTATTGATGAGGTATATGATCACAGAACATTTGTATTAGATCTAGGTATCACTTCTCTTACAACTGATACTACTGGAACTGACGGTACATTCCAAGATATAAGAAAACCATTTAGAACTCCAAATAGTTTCCCAGTAAATAACAAACAAGGTGATGCTGCTGATTTGATAGCTGCTAACGCTGAAATGATCGCTGAGGTAGCTGTTGAGAGAATGGTTGCTAATACTGGTTATAGCGTACCTACAGGTAATACAGCGTGTACTGATGACATTAAAGACTTCTTACAGAAATCACTTTATCACAACCTCAAGTGGGGTGGTAATGATAGAGTATATGATGCTGCTAATTACTATCTAAAACAAGTAACTACAAGTAATCAAAGTAAGTATATTGAAGCATTCAATTATGCAAAAGATTATGCTGCTAAGGTAGTTCGTAACTTGCCTATGCTAAGGCATCCACATACACTTCATACTCAGTTCTTTAATACTACAATTACTTTAGATAGAGCAGTGTATGGACAGGTTCCTAATAAGACACAGGATGCTTCAAACTTAATTAATCTTAACAACACATTTATATCTAACGAAGCAGTAGAACGTTTTGTTTCTAGTATGACTGAGACTCCAGTTGAGGCAGTCAATGGAAATGATATTACAATTAATGCACTTAATGGTACTACTCCAACAAATACTAGTCCACATACATTCCAAGGTTTAAGCACATATCAGTGGCAACCTTCAAACGTTGCTTATGATCCACTCACAGGTGAGATGATCATTACTATTAATGCTCACCCATTTGTTGATGGAGACAGAATTTTAATAGCACCTAATTCATTAACATTTACATGTGCTTCAGATAGCAACAGTGCTCAGAAAACATATCCTCGCACAACAGATCCATACTACAACAAATATATTGGTGTACGTAAAGTAGATGCCAACAATATTAAAGTTAATGTTGGTGCTGCTAAAACTGATGTTACTGCACATACATTTGTAACTGCTACATCAACTGCTATTAGTAGAGCAGTCGTTTACAACGATACTGGATTTACAAATCATACAGTAACCAATGCATCCTATGAACCAATTACAGGTGTATTACAATTAACAATTCCTAATCATGGATTTACCGTAGGTGAAAAGGTACAAGTTGCACAGGATTCATTGACCTTTACTTGTGCTATGGATGACAACTATTCTAAGCACACATATCCAAGAGCAACAGATCCTGCACTTAATGTTTGGAAGAGTGTTTCTAATGTTACACAGGACACTTTTGACATTAACGTAGGTACTACACCTCCTATCACATTTACTCCTACAAACGCTGTATATACCCCTACAACAGGTCTTGTTGAAGTTACCATAGGAAACCATACACTTGAAGCTCCTACCACTCACACTGTAGAAGGTGCAACATTAGATGTTGCCACTGGTGTGATGACTGTTACTATTAACGATCATGGATTCCAAGAAGGAAACAAGATCAATATTGCTCAAAGTTCTATAACTATGAGTTGCCCTTATGGTGGCGGTGGTCAAGAATCTTATCCAAAAGCTGGTCAATATATTGATGGTAAGTGGATCAATATATGGAACGTAACTCAAAATACATTTAGTTTTGACACTACTGGTGGTGTACCATTATCAGTTAATGATGCTCATACATTTGTATCTGCAACTCCTAATGGATTAAGTCGTGTTAAAGAACATATCAAACTTACAACAGGTGCATTAACATTTAAGTGTGCTGAAGATAATTTCTCAACTGAACATTCTTATCCAAGAGCACTTGTAGATACACATACAGCAACTAATGGTACAACTTATGATCCTAATACAGGTATCATGAAAGTTACCACCACTGCTGCTCATGGAATGAGAAATGGTGATTGGGTTAAGATATCAGAAAATTCCATGACATTCAGTTGTGGATACAATGGTGCTTCTGGTGCAGCTGCACAAAAAACATATCCAAGATCAACAGACCATATTGCTAATAAATGGCAGAAGATTCTCAATGTAACTGCAACAACATTTGAAATTCAAGTTTTATCTACAATTCCATCTACTAACCTTGATGTACATACATTTGTATCTGCTACTTCAAATGGAATTCAACAGAAACGTGACAAGTCTTACAATACTTCAGTTCCTATCGTAGCAAAAACTGGAACTACAATTACTATTGACGTTGGTATTTCTTCTAATTCAACTGCACACACTTTCCAGTCTGCACTTAACAACTCAGTTATTACTGGTGGTAACTATGCACACACATTCGTAAGTTCTGTTACTAACGGTGTTAAGAGAGCAACTTCTTCCACAATCTTAAATTACGTTCCATCTGGTTCAACATATAATCCTTCAACAGGAGATATGGTCATAACGATTGGATCTAATCAATTGTTAGCTCCAACTACACATACTTCTACTGATGGTGCTTATAATCCCACTACAGGTATTATGACTGTCACCGTTGCTAATCACGGATTCAATGTTGGTGACAAAGTTAAATTTGCTGTCGGTGCTATAAGCTTTAGTTGTACTCATGGTAGTGGTGGTACAACTGCATATCCTCGTTCTTCCGATCCAATTGCGAATAAGTGGGTTATCATTTCTAATGTGACTCAGAATACATTTGATGTTCAAACATTAGATTCAGTTCCTTCTACTAATACTACAACTCACACTTATGTAAGTTCTGCTGCTAATGCTATTAGTCATGCTAGATCTACAGTTAAAGTTGCAACAAACTCTATAATCTTTAGTTGTACTCATGGTAGTGGAGGAAATAAAACATACCCTCGTGTAACTGATCCTATTGCATCTGCTAGATTCTCAATTCCTAATCATAATAAAGATTGTAAGGATGATGTTTCTGATGTATTGAGAGCTGTTGCTTACAACCTTACTAATGGTGGTAACGATGCTGTTTACGATCATGCAGGTTACTTTGTAGGAACTCCTCACGTAGATGGAGAAGAGTTCTATGCTCGTGCAGTCATGGAGATTGCAAGTAATATTACTCAACAGGTTATTGCAAATGAAACTGTAAATATCAGAGGTTGGCATGGTAAGATTCAAGACAAAGATCTTACTATTACAGTTGATCCTGACGGTTGTGCAAATGAAAAAGCTGCAGTTGATACATTATTCTCTATTGTAGAACAAGCAATTGCTACAGATAGTCTTGCTCATGCTACAGATACTGTTGCTACAACACCTACATGTACTGATGCAATATCTGCAGTTGATACATTTTTTGGTATTCTTACAACTGCACTTGGTTCAGATGGTTCTTATGGAAACTTAAATGCTGTAACTAGAACATTCTCACCTGGCGATCAGCAATGTTTAGATGATGTTCTTCATATAATTAGAGCGTTCCAATATGACCTTAGATACACTGGTAACTCTTCTATAGTTGAAGCTGCTAACAAGTATATCTTAGGTGGTGCTATCAACCATGTTACACAAGAGGTAGATTATACTCGTGCAATATTTGCTTATGCTAAAGAACTTTCTATTCTAGCAATTAGAAATAATCTTGAACCAGGTTTCTTCTCACCAATTGCTCCTGTTTCTAATAGTACAATTACTGTAGATTCTAGTGCACCTGAATGTGCTAACGTTGTATCTGCATTAACTACAAACTGGGGTATATTAGATAACGTACTTTCCAGTGCATCTCTATACAGTGGTACTATTACAAATCCAGATCCTATGATTGAAGAACAGGATGCTGCTAAGTATAGGTTCCCACTACTTAATATATTCCTAGATCTTCCAGTTATTGAAGCATCACCTTATATCCAGAACTCTTCACTTATATCATTCCTTGGTGGTTCTGGTTGTGATATTGACGGTGCTAAAGTTGCTACACCTAACGTACCTAGACCTGGTCTTAAATTAGATGGACAAGGTAATAGTATTGCACAGTTCGACCCACAAGGTAAGTCGATGGTTGCAAACGCATTCACTATCATCTGTTTTGGTGGTACTGCGTATAACGTTACTAACGATGGTTACACCCAGTTGGTGTCTGTGTTCGCTATCTTCTGTCAAGATGGTATCGTATGTCAGTCTGGTGGTTATGCATCTGTTACTAACTCAGCATCTAACTTTGGTACTTACTCTCTAAGAGCAACAGGATTTAGAGCAGATCCATACAGCTTTGACGTTGGTGTTATTGATAGTATTACTAATGACGTTGATGGAAATGGAACTGAATCTGGTAGACAAGTTATTCAAGTATCTGGTACAACATTAACTGCTATTCCTATTGAAGATTACATCATTAGAATTGGTGGTACTAATCCTACTGATCCTGCAGTCGAGCATATTATTCTTGAAACTGAAGTTGTTAGTGGTGCTCCTGGTACTCAAGTTGTTGCTAAGATTACAACTAACCGTGCGATGGATTTTACTGATACTACTACAAGTACAGTATACAGTTATGCTAATGGTAATTTAAGTAGTCTTGTTAATAAATCAATTCAATTCCACAGACCTTCTGTTGTTAACTCATCTTCACACACTTGGGAATATGCAGGATCAGGTAACACTTATGCTGCTCTACCTCAGAACGGTGGATTTGGTTTAGGTACTGCGTTTGAAGCATCTGAAGAAACCTTTGGTCAGGTTTATACATCAGGTACTAACGAGTTTGGTGATTTCAAAGTTGGTAACTTTGTTACTATCTTTAACAGAACTGGTGCTATTAGTTTCGTTGGTACTGTTAGTATCTCTGAACTATCATCTATTAAGATTGTTGGTGGTGACATCACAATTACAGGTTTCTCTAAAGATGATAACTTAGGTGGAACATTCGCATCTGATGCTTTACTACCCACACAGGCATCTGTTAGAGATTATATTTCAAACAACCTAGGACCATATCTAAACCAACCATATTCTACAAACGCAGTTCCATCTGCTCTTGTTCAGTTAACATCTTCTGGTAAGATTAACATTGACCAGATTCCTGCATTACGTCCATTCAATATTACATCTGTTGCATCACAGGCAGACAGACTTGCGATTGAAGACGCAAGTGCAGGTGACATTGCAATTGAAACAACAGCAACATCATTTAGTGTTGCACCTGCTGCAGTTAATACTGGTACAGACAGAATTACAATCACAGGTCACGGTACATCAACAGGTGATGGATTAACATACACTGAGGGAACTACTGCAATTGGTGGTCTATCTACTAACACCAAGTACTTTGTTATCAAGATTGATGATGATACAGTTAAACTTGCTGCTACTAAATCTAACGCTGATTCTGGTAATGCTTTAACATTATCAGGTCAAGGTTCAGGTACACATACATTCACAACTGATGGTACTGCAATTTCCTATATCTTGGAAAATGATTTAGAATCTCAATTCTTATCATTTATTCCTAATCAGAATTACTCATTCAGTAATGGTGCTATATTAAGTGGTAGTTCTACAACTGCTCGTGGTACTATACAATCCTATAACGATGGTCAAATATTCAACTTCGTTATCAGTGATGGTGGTGCAGATTATACTGGTAGTTTCGCACTAACAATTTCTGCTCCTGATGATACTGTAAATGGTGTTCAAGCAGCTGCGACAGCGAACGTTGTAAGTGGTACAGTAACTAGTGTTACGATTACTAATGGTGGTCAAGGTTACTACACTCAACCAACTGTAGCACCACAAGCATCACCTTCCAATAATAATGCAGTTATTGCTGCACAGATTGAAGGTAGAATTAACATCAACATTGCTAACAACATCAAGTTTGATGCAGGTGATTTCATTCTTGATGGATCTGGTGCTAATGAAGGAACTGGTACTTATTCTCAGAGTACTAATACTATTACTATTACGGAGAGTTCACACAATCTTTCTAACGCTGATCTTGTTTACTTAGACTTTACAAGTGGTCAAGGTGCTGATGGTTTCTATACAATTTCTCTTATCAATGCTAATGAATTTTCTGTAACTTCTGCAACTAGTGCAAGTACAACAGGTAATGTTTCTCGTAAGAGAATTATTGACCTCACCAGAGTTATCAATACATCTGCACAAAATGCTGCAAACTGGACACAGTTAACATCAACAAACATTGATGCTTCTAATATTGTTGCAGGTACAATTGACCCAGAGAGATTAGCAAATAAAGGAACTGCAAACTCATTCACATTCTTACGTGGTGATTCATCATGGGAGTATGCACTACAATCTATTAGACCTACTACTCAAGATTGTGTAGTTATTGGTGGATCTTTAACAGACAGTACTTATATTGATACTATTACAATTACAAATGGTGGTACTTCATACACAGACGGAACTTACCAGAATATTCCACTTGAAGGTGGTAACGTCAGTATTAGTGACAATGGTGTTGCAAGAGGTACTTACATCATTAGTGGTGGAGTAATTACATCTGCTAGTGTTACTGATTCTGGTACTGGATATAATGCTGGATTTAGTATCACAATTCCTGCAGAATTTGGTGGTGGTAATGGAGCAATTCTAACTGCTGTTAAGGGAACAATCAACCGTGCATACGGTAACATTGAAGTTGATATTAGAAAGGGTGATAACTTAACTCCAGCTGCTACTGTCTATGGTAACTACGGTGTATTCAGATTTAGAAAAGACGTTGCTAACCAAGCACTTGGTAACCAAACAGAAGGTGGTTTCTTAATTGATAATAATGGTCAGGTATCAATTGACCAAGGTCCTGGTTCAGAACTTAATGCTGACAAACTAGATGGTAACGACGCTGGTTTCTTTACGAATGCAAGTAACCTAACATCTGGTTCATTAGATCCAGCAAGACTGATAAATCAAACATATGCAATCTCCATATCTGGTACTGCTGACAAAGCAAACAGAGTCTTCAACGAGACTGCATCACTGACATCAAACCCATCTCCCGCACAAGCAGGTGGTGGTATATCTGCTGCACTTAGAAATAATGCTGCTACTGGTCTTAATGATGGTGGTACTACACACGGTATCGTAACTTACAGAAGAGAGGAAACTGGTACTGCTGCTATTCAAATTGGTTTCACTGATAATGATAATCTCTACCTAAGAGGTAACAGTGGTGGTAATACTGTATATGGAAACTGGGCTGAGATATGGTCAGGTGCTAACGATGGTCCTGGCAGTGGATTAGATGCTGACAAATTAGATGCACATCAAGGTTTATGGTATCAGTCTGGTTATAACTTCGGTGCTTCTCAAGGTGGTATCAACAAACCTATGGGTGACATCTTCTTACCTGAGGTTCTTGGTCAAGATAAGATGGTATTTGAGAACTTCTATCTTAATGATAGTGGTCTGAAGTACACATTATACATTCCAGATTTCCATTGTAGAACTGGTACTAATGGTAACATCAATCCAAATGGTACATACACTATCTACTCTGATGTTGGAGCAACAAATAACATCGGTTCAATCGTAGTTGATTCTAACGGTGTTCAAGAACTTACTCATACATCTGGTGAGATATATTCATTAGTTACAGGTTCGATAGCATTTGTTGGTGCTAATACTAACGCTAACATTTACGTCTTCGGTCCTAACCCAGGTACTAAGTGGACTGTAACATCATCTAACTTAATTTCTAGTGGTTCATCCACAGTGATTGGATTACGTGATGCTGCTGCAGGTGCTAAATTACAACTTGGTAAAGCAGCAACCTCTACTACACCAACAGTAGACTTTAGATCATCTGGTCAAGCACCAAACTATGATGTACAGTTTGTTATCTCTGGTGGTAATACTAATGATGGAAATGGTACTATCAGAATTAACACTGGTGACATTACTGTCAATGGTAACACCATGTGGCATGCAGGAAACGATGGTTCATCATCTCAGCTAGACGCTCATTACTTAGATGGATTCACTCAGTCAACTGCAGCAGGTGGTAATACAATTGCACGTAGAGATGCTTCTGGAAACTTAACAATTAATGACTTAACTGCAGATCAAGGTACATATAATAATACTGGTACTTCCATATTACAACTTGGTGGTAGTTCTGGTGTTGACTTAGGTAAATCAACAACCAACACTCTTTCACTTAAGGGTAGAAACAGTGGTACTGTTGGTTACATTAAATTTGGTAATGACACCAATGCCTTTGGTTATAATGGAACACACCTATCTTACAATAACGTTTACTTCCGTAGCGGTTACATCGGTATTGGAGAGAGTAATCCTGGTGCACCATTAGAAATTAAGAGAGATGGGTCTGCACTTAACTTATGGGCAGAGTTCACAACAGGTGGAACTAATGATGGTCGTATAATGTTTGGAACCGATGGTGGTTCTCCACATATGATCTTTGACGACATCGCTAATGATAGTGGATGGATACTCGGTGCTGATGATGCTAACTTATCATGGTTCTGTATTAAAGGATTTGCAACACCTGGCGATGTTAGTTACATATCATCTCAAGGTTCTACTGGATCTTGTAACTTAGCAATTTACCAAGGTACAGGTAGATGGTTCATTAACAAGGCGGGTACTACTGGAGCTGGTTCTAGATTGAACGTTGGTGGTGCTATTGAAACTGACAATCAACTTAAATCTACTGTTGCAACTGGTACTGCTCCTCTTGCAGTTACATCTACAACTGAGGTTAATAATCTAAATGCTAACCAACTTCAAGGTTATACTGCTAATAACCTTCCATACTTGAGAGCACTTATTAACACATGGAACAATAGTTCTGAGGGTCAACCAAGATTCTACTTTGCTAATAATGCTGCTACATACTTTAGAACTGGTACTGATTACTACTTTAGAAATGATTCCAACAATGGCATAGGTTCACTGAACGATAATGGTTGTTGGACATTCTACTCAGGTAATGACACAGTACAATCAACATATGGTTTACAAGTTAACCAGTTAAATGGTATTAACCTTAATGCATCTGAAGGATTATCTTCTGGGCAGAAGAGTACAGTTCTAAGAGCATCAGGTGACAAACAATGGATTGATACATATGGTGTTATGAAACGTAATAGAAATACTATTGCAGAAAACATCAATGTAAACAATGGTGATAACTGTATGTCTGCAGGACCTCTTGAAATAAGTAACGGTACAACAATCACTATAAATAATGGTGGATCATGGAGTGTAGTGTAAAAGATGAGTAGTTTATCAGTACATAATTTACAAGGCATCAGTACGTATGCTAATACGGTAGAAGTTCCTATAGGACATAGACTATCAATTGGTGCTGGTGCTAAATTTACTTTGCCAACATATACTCTGGCACAAAGACCAAGTTCTAATCAAGTTATTGGTGAATTAATTTTTATTAGTGATACACTTGCTGTTCAAGTCTGGAGTGGATCTCAATGGTTGACTGTTGGTGGTGGTCTTGGATTGTCATCTACTGCACCTGCACAAAGCACTACAGAACTTAGCAACGCAGGTATATCTACAAACGGATTATATTGGATCAAACCAAATGGTTATAGTGGATCTGCTGAACAAGTTTACGTTGACTTTAGTGGTAGTGCATCTGGTATATCTGATCCAGGTCCTTGGGTTAGAGTCAGATATGCTCAAAGTTACTACTCAAGAAGTGATGCTTGGAGAGGTCAAGGTGGTTTAAGTAATCCAGCAAACCAAAGTTCTACAGCATATTCTGGTGATTTTGCATATGATGTTTCTGATGCTTGGTTAATAGCATTGATGCAGAACTCTAGTGAGTGTAGACAGTACTTTGAATCTTGGGGTTATGGATCTGTTGGTTGGACATATGGTTCTGGTTACATGGAATCAAAAGGTTTAGACGGAGTTAACTATACTAGATGGAACGGTAGTAGAAATATTGTTGGTAAAGATTATACTAGAGTACCTGGTATGTCACACAATACTAGCAGTATAAACGGTCCTTATAGTAATCCAACTGGAAGAAACACTGACGATACTGACAGAAACGATAGTAACTGGAGAAATACAAAATTCTTCTTCAAGTACGTCATACCTGGCGGTAGTAGTGCATTCCCATTACCTATTAAAGGTATCTGGAACGCTGACGTTGACGGAGGATCCGAGCAAAGGTACTTCCCATTTAGAGATCCAGAACGTGATACGTCCATGGAATCTAACATCTGGATTAAAATGTAATTGAGGAACCATGGCATCTAGAATTAAAGTTGATGAAGTTACTAATTTAGCACAGTCGGGAGCTGTTTCATTTCCCACTGGTGGTGCGACTTTTAGTGGAAATGTAAACGTAACAGGTAATATAGATTTTACTGGAAATTTATTACAGAATGGATCTCCCTTCGTAACCCTACCAGAGCAGAATGTAAACAATATAGGTTATACTTTAAGATCTGGTGGTAGTACAGGTGTTGCCTATTGGGACTCAAGTGGTGAGGGCGATAGTGGTGGCGGGAGTCAAGCCATGTATAAAGCAGGGTTTGACATTACTAGAGGTTTTGCTTGTGCAGGATATAGAGGAGGAAGTTCTTGGAAGAACGTTAATAGACTTGTAATGTCTACCTATACCAACACAAACCTAGGAGACTTACTAACATACTCTGGAGCATATCTTGACTGTGCACAGAATACTTCATTTAAGAATTACGTATTTGCTACTTGTGATAGTTGGAACGGAACTTGTAACTATGTTTCTTCAATTAGCATGGTAACTGAAACAAATACTGGATTGGCAACAGCAATGTCTTCTAACAGAAACAGATGTACATGTTTGAAAAAAGATTTCACATATGCATATGTACATGGAGGTAATAGTTCACAGATAACGAAATATAATTTATCAACTGCAGCAAGTAGTCAAAGCACAACTCACCCTAACGGTGACCAGAACAACCCTGCAGGTGGACAAGGTGCTACAGTAGGATGGATCAAACAAGGTTCTGGACAATCATTTAATTTCTCAACTGAAGTATTCCACTCTTGGACAGACAATCCTGGTACTGATGGTACTAACAAAACACTTTCAAGTAGAAATGGTTTCATGTACTGGTATACTGGTGGTGGTTATCGTACCTCTAGTGATTGGCATGTAAGAGACTCTTACAATGGTGGACGTAGAGCAAGTGTAAGTAAGAATGGTATAACAACTGGTGAGGAAACAATGTTTACTGGTAATGAGTATGGTTTCATTGTAGGACAATATGATGGAAACCAGAATAATAATGGTTACTTATTCACTTATGCAAGTCATAGTTTCCAAAGAGATTCTAGAATGGATAGTCTAGGAACAAGTGGAAGGGCATCTGCTGCTGGTGGAGAGTATGGTGTTCTCATGTACGGATACACAGGGATGTAACAATGTCAGAAACAGTGAAACTAAAGTATTACATAGGCAGAAGATGCGATGAGATTGACTGGATCAGTACGGCCAATATAATTTGGAACATGTATGGTATCTGTGTATTCTCAGTAGAAGAACAATGGGCAAGAGATCTCTATACTTTACCTCGCTCTTTTGAAGAGATTAGTGAAGAGATGGGTAGATGGGGAACCAAACATTTTGGTGAGACTCGTACCGAAGTTAAAATTACATCTGAAGATCCACTATCATCTGAAAGTTTAATGGATGAGGAAGATGGAATTGAAATGCCTGATCCTTTAATCAATAAAGGTAAGACAGTAATTACATTACCTCAAGAAAGAATTGATGCTGCAATTGCGTTTATGAAATTGTCAGCAAAATTAATCATTGAAGATCAATATGATCGCAAATTCTTATCATTGAAATGTGAGGTATCTAAACTTGAGCAATTTTTATGGGATGCACAGGTACGGGAATCCAACAATCAAGAGGGGGAAACTCCTGTGCTAGATAGTATAGCAGCTGCAAAAGGTGAAAAAGTTGCAGACGTTGCTACTTCAGTTCTAGCAAATCAAACAGCATTTAAAGATAAAGTTATTCTACTTAACTCAGAAATGGTTAAGGTGAAGACAGAATTTAAAAACTGTGCTACAATAAAAGAACTAAACCTTCTTTGGCAGAAATACATGGGTATACCTATGCCTAATGATCAAATGCTTGAACTTGGACTAGTCCATGAAGAAGAAGCAGCACTAACAACTGACACTGTAGAAGCTGGTTTACATTTATAATTTAATTATACTATGTCAAAAATTATGAAGGGTGGAATGACACCTGAGCAAGTCGAGGACTGGGTAGAGAACTCGATGCATTATGGAATGACGCATGAGCAAATTAAGAACTTCGTCATTAACTCTAATGTAACTGATTTTCGTCAACTAAGACAAGTTCTAGTTGAAGTTGAAACTAGGAGTCATGAGAGAAAGAAACTCTGGATGGATCATCAGAGAAAAGAAATTAAGATAAATCAATTAAAAGCAAGGTTAGAAAAAGAAGAAGATGAATTTGAAAGGCAACTAATTCAAATTGATATAGATGAATACGAATTAGACTTAGGTAAATTCAAGGTTAATATTAGACAGTATGACCATGAACTAGAACCTTTCATGGAATACATCAATAAGAACTTTGCAAATATAGATGAGTTAGCTGACGTTGCTAATTACTCTGAAGAGGATGAAAGAAAATATTGGATTGCTAGAATGGGTAAACAAGCAGCTATTGACATATATGCCAATGGCAGAATAGGTATTGGTAATATGGATTCTATCGCTATGATGCGAGAAGAAGATCAGATATATGCAGTCAATATTGCCATGCAATATGCAGGTTTATTGAACACAGGTATATCTAAAATTCAAAATGAATTAAAACCTCATATAGATAAATTACTAGGAGATGGAACCGAAGTAAGGTTCCCAACATTCGATGGGATTGAGAAAAATCTCAACCTTGACTTATTCAACAAATTGACAGGATCCAGTGGTGAACAAAAAAGTCTTCAGTCTACCAATAAACCCGAAACTGAGTGAAGAGTTTGTAACTAATACATTCCTTCCCTTTTTAAAGAAACATCGAGATTATATACTAGATCTATATTTTACATGTAGAATCCCTCCGTTCAATCAGGACGCTATGGGGGATTGTTTTACTGCAGATCAAGCATTGATTGATGCTGCATGTTATATCTCAAATAAATCTGACATACCCTTATCAGCAACATTTAATAATATATGGGTTAGACCCGACCAAAAGAATTTAGATTTGTGGATAGAAAACTTTGCACCCATATATGATATGGGAGTTAGAGTGGTTACTTTACCACATACAACATGGGTATCTACAGGACAAATACAATCTGCCTTTCCAGAATTGTTCATAAAGAATACTATACTTAGAGAAGTAACAAGACCTAATGAAATAGTAGCACTAGCAGAAGCAGGTTTTCATTATATAAATCTTGATCGTGATCTTATGCGAGATAGAGATCAGTTAGTTCGTATACAAAAAGCAAAAGATTATTGTGCATTTATAAAAAAACCTGTTATGCTCTCAATGCTTGTCAATGAAACATGTTGGGGTGGTTGCCCTATCATGCCAGAGCATTATCAATATAACAGCACTAGAACAAAAGACGATCCCATATTTTTTGCTAGTCCTATTAGTAGAGTCTCATGTTCTACATGGGATGTTGAGCATCCAGAGTATGATTTGAAACAAGCAAACCTACCTCCATGGAGAGAGGATTGGTTAGAAATGTTAGACCTTGGAATTGATACATTCAAATTACATGGAAGAGAACATGGTATGCGTCTCTTAGAAAGTATGGAACTTATTAAAAGATGGGCAGATGAAGAAGAGTATATGTTTCCAGAGTATAAAAAATATCAAGCAGAGATGCAGATGAAAGATGCTCCCATTAATGCATGGAGACAAAAAATCAAGACATGTAAGTTTGACTGTTGGGACTGTAACTACTGTGAGAATGTGATTGAATACCACATGAAAAAAGCAGATATAGTAGTTCACTCACAAGTAGAAACATGCATAGAAGCATTTACCAATTCAGGTAAGTACCTATCTAATCATAAAACATATGACCCTAACGATCCTGATGCATACTTTAATATACCTGGTTTGTCATCAGCTAGAGTCAGACATTTCTTAAACAATCTCTGCTCTCAAGAAGGTGCAGTGTATCTTGAGGTTGGAGTATATGCAGGTTCAACATTCTGTGCTGCTATACAAAATAATGACATGGTTGCTGCGTATGCTAATGATAACTGGTCACAACCTAATCTACAACCAGCAAGAGAGGATATAGAATTACCAATAAATGATGTGACTGTCAATACTTTTGTAGATAATTTACAACATAACGTAGCTACTGATAGTTTGGATTTCGATATTCAAGTACTCAAAGGTGATTCGTCACAACTAGGAAAAAAGGATTTCAAACATGATGTCAATATTATTTTCTATGATGGAGATAATGCAGAACATAAAATGATAGAATTTTTTAACCAGATGTTGACATTTACTGATAAGGTGTTTACTTTGGTTATTGATGATGCCAATGTAGAACAAAACGTTGCTATAACAAAAGGTTGGGTAGAGAAACAGCAACTAAGAGTTTTATATGAAAGAGAGTTATTGAATGATCAAGAGGATGATAAGATGTGGTGGAACGGATTGTATGTTCTTGTAATAGCTAAATAGATTTGAGGAAATTATAAGTAAGCCTGATGTCTCAATTAAATGTAGGAAAGGTAGTTGCTGGTGTAGGGGTAGAATTACCAACTCTAGCTGAATCTAATAGACCAACAGCATCCAGTGGTCTAATGTTTTTCAATAGTGATAAGAACCGTGTTGAAATTCATAGTGGTGCTGACTGGTATGTACTTAACACATTATCTTCTCAAACGTTTGGAACTGTCAGAAGTTTTGCATATACTGGTTCCGATCAACAATTCACAGTTCCTAATGATTCAGGAAATATAACAGAACTGAGAGTCTTTATGTGGGGTGCAGGTGGAGGACCTGATGAAAGTGCTACTGCTGCTGCAGGTGCAGGTGGATATTGTAGAGGTACTATAAAAAGAAGTGATAACGGAACTATGAATGGAACTACATTTACTGTAGTTGTTGGATCAGGTGGAGTCAGAGGAACAGGAAGTTCTGACATGCCAGCTGTATATGGCGGTGGTGGAAGAGGTTCTCGTGATAGTGGTGGTGGACACGTTTCTGGAACTGGCGGTGGTCTTTCTGGTATCTTTGAAGGATCAAACCAAATATATGGTAGTAGTGCAGACCCAGTTTCTGACGTTCATACAAGAATTATTATATGTGCAGGTGGTGGCGGTGGTGCCAACGACCAATCTAGTGGATACGCTTACGGTGGAGCTGGCGGTGGATTAGAAGGTGGTCGTGGTGGATCTCAACCATCTAACAATAACAAAGGTGGTTACGGTGGTCGTCAACAGTCTGGTTATGCAGGAAGTACATCTGGAAACCGTGTATCTGGAGGTAGATGTAGAGGTGGTGATGGAAACACTGGACAAGATAACCCAGGTGGAGGTTCAGGATTTTACGGAGGAGAATCAGGAAGTGATGATAACTCTGGAGCAGGAGGTGGATCTTCTTACTATGGAGGAAACTCTAGTTACAATGTAACTGATGCATCTACTGAAATTGGTGGATATGGAAGTGGACAGACATATAGTACTGGTGGATCGGCTTCCCAATATTGGTCAGCTGATGTAGGAAATTCATCTCGTTCAAGTAGAGGTGGAGACGGAAAAGTAGTCATCGTTTACTAGACTATATAATATACATTATTATTCTAAAGCATGGACATTGAAGGCATGGTCAAGGAATTCACTGACCAATTAAAAGAACAAAAGGCAACAGTTGTTGAACTAGAAAAACAACTCAAGACTCGTAATGAACAAGTATTGAGATTGGAAGGTGCAATCGAAGCACTTAATATGACACTCAAGAAACCAGAGGAAGAAGGTGGTACGGAAGTCAAGTGAGTTTAGACAAAAGGAGCATGTAGACTCTAGGCAGATATATCTACCTTTCAAGGGAACTATCGAAACATGCCCCTATAAAGTTGGAGACTTATACGATGGTCGAGAGGTAATAGCACTGGGATTTACCGAGAATGTCTACGGACATTACTATCATATTATTGTGGAAAGAGATAGAACTCATCTGAGAACTAAATTTCAATTTGATTCAAAGCATGATTTAAAATTCTCAAAACCATGTGAAAGGATGGGTGGTAAACCTCAGGACATGGAAAAACAATTGAGGAAATATTTACCAGATGGTCTCGCACAAGACACAGCCAACTGAGTTAACATGCATTAGTACTAAATCTGAACTTAGAGCATGGACATCAGGTGAACTTGATAAAATTGTAACTAAGACCGATAGGTATTGGATTGAATATTCTGATGGTAATCGGTTATTAGATTTACAGTCTGGAAACTCTGCGTATACTCTAGGGTATGGCAATAGAGAAGTCATGGATGCATTGGCATCTGAAGTTAATTTTATAAGAGGAAATAAAGGAGAGACATGTGAACTCTCTAAAAAAATGGTCAACCTAGTTTGCTCTACAGGCAACTGGGATGTTTTGTCGTGGGCAATATCTGGATCATCAGCAGTTGAATCTGCTATCAAGATGAACGATCA
>Ga0163179_10001097_pt1 | contig 19342 bp, 14 predicted proteins | sample AtlANTMetagenome_FD_109643 | JGI IMG/M metagenome (GOLD analysis project Ga0163179, IMG submission 109643) | Marine eukaryotic phytoplankton communities from the Atlantic Ocean - Atlantic ANT 2 Metagenome | ecosystem: Environmental > Aquatic > Marine > Oceanic | place: North Atlantic Ocean... | reverse complement strand
CGAGAAAGAAAAGCAGGAATGTGCAAGCCAATGTCTTAAAGATCATGAATCGCTCTCTGGAATGCCAGACAGTAGCATCCCCAACGCCCATACGCTCCACAAGAGATCGGATCGCTGACTAATAAGTAAAGCTGAGCTCGAGTTTTCCGCCCAAGTCGTCATATTCTGCGGCTGCCTCTGCCGGCGACAAACGGCGAGTCCAGTAGCCGTTGATTCCAACCTGCAGCCAACGATTGGCCTTGAATGCCGTTCCTGCCTGAGCACGAACCAGCTGATCATCTCGTTTGACCTCACCCACATACTTCTCAGCGCGGTATCCAAACTCACCCTCGATCCCAAGACGACTTCCGAGAAGCCCTTTGTAGCGGAGAAAGGTGTAGTGATAGGCGACATAGTTGGTGAACCAAGAATCGGAGATGTCTTTGCGATAGCCTGCGGTCAACGAGCTTGCGATGGAAGGACTCCACTCAAACTCCGCAACAATCAGAAGAGAATCCGGTAGGCCCGTCGCGTCGGCATCGAAACCCACAGCAACTGCATCCACTTCCGGATCCGTACCAGAAAGCCCCACCTGGGGAGCATAGGCGACCACCGAGCTTTCGTCATAGCTCAGACGGGCATACCCACCGCTTAGATTCAACACCATCCGCTCGGTGAAGCGCCCGAGGATACCACCCCATGCGCGATGGGTCGTGCCATCCGGCATCGCCAACCAATCACCCAGCGTATCCGAACCCGTGTTGTCACCTTTGGCAAGAACCACATTGCGGTCCCAGTCAAAGATACTGTAGGCATAGTTCAATACAAATGCTGTCTTCGGGAAGAAGGTCCACTTCAATCCCACGTTGGGACCGAAATGCGTCTTACTATTTAGATTCGCTGAGGTATCCGCAAGCGATGCTTTATCGGGGGTGAAGATGTTCTGATAGGAGAAACGTCCGCCAATATCAACGGACAGAGCGCCTCCTGGTCGAATCCGAACACCGCCACTGGCATCGTTCTGAAGAATCGTGGTCAGAGCACGGTTGAGGTCATAGCTCGCCTCCGTAGCGTGCGTCTGAATACTAAAGGTATCGTCGATTTTGAACCCAATCGTCGATCCTTTACCGATATCCCAGTCAAGCTTTACGTCCGCTTCCGAGAAATCATTAAGATTCGACAAGGACGAGTCCATGTAGCTCCGGGCTCGATATTGCCCATCCAGCGCAAAATCCATGTCCCCGCCTTTGAGGTCCACACGGATTTTCGGCACCAACTGGAAATTAAGCCCCGAGGTGGGGTCGGTTTCCACAAGATAGACATTGGAGCGCCATTCGGTGACTAGACTGACCGAGGGAGACAGCTCAGCCGCACCCACACGCACATTGTCACCAGGACCGGCTTGCGCGGAGACAGAGGTGCAGAGACCAAGCGCAAGTCCTACCACGCTTGTGACACGATACAGCGAATCGCGTTTTGGTCCCTTCATCTTTGAACTCAAATCCTCCGGCCTAGGCTATAGACGCCAGGCGATAGTGCCCCGTTTTGGCCCTTCGTGCAAACATGCTTTGTCACCAATGGACTATTCGAACGGAGAGGTGTCCGGTGGGTCGACACCCAGGAGCCCACTACTTCCGTCATCAATAGGCTCCGTGTCGTCCTCATCATCAAGATTTCCACGCGTCACATCCACAGATGTCACACCCTCAGCACTACCGGATTCGCCAAGGCAAGCTTCGCCTTCCGCAGCAAACTGTAGCGACTTATTTAGTGCAACCGCGACCTTACGGAACTCATGTTCCGCACGCTCCATCGCCTTATCATCGTTCGGAGCCTCTTTGAACGCAGCTTCCATCGCTTGTTGTGCAGCGTCCGCCACCTCGGAAAGCGTTTTGGCTGAAGCGAGTTTCTTACTCAGACAATTCATACGAACCGCTTCTCGGTCCCGCTCGGCGTCCTCCATAGCTTTGGAGAGTTCCTTGACTGCCTGCTTCATTTGCTTCTGCGCACTCTCAGTATAGTCTCGCTTCTCTGAAACCGTGGTTTCCGTAGAGGTTTCTAAGATGCCCTTAAGGTCGTCACTACCCGGCTCGGCCAAAGCAGTACTGCTACCGGCTGACAGCCCAATGACCGTCACGGCGAAAAACAATGATTTAGGTCTGATGAAAGACACCGTAGCCTTCCTTGTGGAATGAGAAAATTTAGGTGCCCCTGAAGTCTGCTCTACTCTTGTGGCGAGAACACAAACGGATATTCAACACTTGCCTCAACAGTCTTGTCGAACCGCAGCTTCTCGATCTTGCCTTTGATACACCGCGCAAGCGTATCGTTACGGGTAGTGTTCTCGATAACATCGGCCTCTAAGACTCGACCGCGGCCAACCTCAAAGTAGATGGTGACCTTACCCTCTAAAGAAGGATTGTTACGGAGTTGGAGTTCATAGCATTGCTTGATGCGACCCCTCTTGTCTTTGATGACAGACGTCACTCCTCCAGCCTCGCCGGACTCCACATCAACATCTGCGCTGCCGAGAGAGATATCGCCTTTGACGACCTGCTCCGGACCATCGCTAAGCTTCGTGCTTCCTACTTCTTTTTTCGCGACACCGTCGATCTCAATACCTTCACGATTTCCAGCTTCACCCTTACGTGACTTTCTGTTCGTGGTGGTCTCCATTTCCCCAAGCCGACCCGCCATGGCTTCAAGATCCACGGGGTCATCCTCGATATTCCCCACAGTGGTTCCCCGGCCTTGCCCAACAGTACCCATCATTTGGGCGACTAGGGCTTCCACCTCACGATCTTCTTCCTCGATCTTGATGGATTCCTCGATCTGTTTCTCGAGCTCAGTTTTCTGGGGTTTTGGCTTTGTCTCGACAGGCTCTTGTTCTTCAGGTTCCGCGGCTTTTTCCAGCCCATCGTCGGAGCTTTCGCGCTCTTCAACCGGCTCCGGTTCTTTCTCCGGTTCGGGCTCCTCTTCTGGTGCAGGTGCATTCAGAAGCTTCGCGATGGGTGTCGAACCTTGATAGCGATCTTCCAACGTGTAGTCTGCAGAATGCGCATAGATCGCCAAAGACGTCGCAAGCGCAGCGAACAGCGCCAGGAAACCGTAGAAAACTGGATCGTCATCTTCGATAAAGCGCGGTCGAAAGTCCATCTGGATTGCGCGAGTCAGGACCTGAGGAGGTGCCGGAACAAACTGGAAGAGCACGGAGATACCATCAATGACCACTTTTCCGCGGCTGGACTCCTGTACTGGAAGAACCCAAGTTCCTCCCCGTCGAACTGCTTCACCAGAGGTCTTGAGGTCATCCAAGCTTTGGATTCGACCCTTGATGGAGACTTTGCCGATCATTCCATCTGTAAACTGGAGAAAGTAGCTACTGCCCTTTGCTACAAACAGCGGGAACCGCTTCGGTAAAGAACACGGCGGAAGGACAAAAGTATTCTTCGTGGACTCACCAACCGTGACGTTCTCTGGACGTCGAATCAACTGTTCCTGGACGATCTGCTCTTCCTGAACAATACCGATCCTTAGAACTTTTCCGCCTGTCTTTGGGGTTGCCATTAGCACCTACTCCCAAACCCAGCGCACACCAAGGTGTTTTGTCGGACAACGCGAACCGTGGTTCCTGGATTTCCTACCAGGCTCTGATTTGTCGACTGATTCATGAGATGGTCCCTCTCACTCTGGATCGAACTTTCGGACGACTGAGTTTAGCACCGTAAGTCAACATTATGTCTTATGTCCTTAAGACTTGCCTGATTAGGCGCTTAGTCCGTTGATTATGAGTGCCACTTTGAGATTACCGGAACAGCATAGGTCAAGTTTGCCGCGGGGCGCAACCGCTACACAATTTGCGAACACCGAGGCGGCCGATTTCATTTCGGCTTTCGAGTAACGAAACGGATTTCCTCGAACTCGGCCTGACCAACCGTGTAGATCACAGCCTTCAAAATATCGAACGGAAGACTCTCATCAGCCAAGATCAAAATGCGACCGGTCCACTCGTATTTCTCCACTCCCGCAAGAGCAGTCTGAATATCCTGGGATTTCTTTTTGAAGGCCACGAGTTCAGACCGCAGCGCTGGGACGTTGAAACCTTGGTTGTCTCCTTCCGAAAACGCCACCTGACCCGCGACCTTTCCAGAAAAGAACTTCACCGGAGCTTTGGGGACCGTATCACCGGGGTTATCCACCAATATGGCGTGGCACGGCGCCTCAGCACAGACCTTGTTCTCCTCACCATCCTGAGCAGCTTGCTTGCACTTCGGCGGCACATACTGCCAGTCGTCCTCAAGGCAATTGCTTACCGTGATTTTCACCTCTGGCTCCGGAGTGACCGACGCGTCAGCCCAAGGCAACTGGAGCTGATCCGACGGCTGCACAGCAATGGCTTCCGTCGAGTAGGATTTGAGCAAGAAAACGAGGATGATAGTAAACGCATCCATCATTGACGTGATCTGCAGACTGTCGTTGAGTTCGGGTCTGCGTGGTTTGATTTTAGCCATTTGAGTAATCTCCAATCCTAACTGTGCAGCGCACTATTCCGTGGGTCCCGTACCGGCGCTTGTTACGCCGCCCGCGATCGCCGGGGTAGAGAACAATTCGTGGACAACACCAGCGGTTGCCTCAATCTGCTCCTGCTCCTCACCCTCGCTACAGAACTTCTTCAAGACGTACTGACCAGTATGGTCGACGCGAGCATCGGGGGCAGGTCTATCGGCATCGTCGTTAAGTTGACCAAGCAGACCTTGGATACTTTCCGCCTTCACACCGTCCTCTTCCATCTGTTTTTTCCAGCCTGGGGTAAAACGGTCCAACTCTTTCGGAAAACCACCACGACCATCCGCTCGAAGAGCATCCATCGTGTTGACCAATACCTTGTAGGAAACACGCCCGGAGGGAATGAGAATCACTGTGGTATCGCACAGCTTGGCAACAGCACCATTTTCGTCTGCTTCCACCACAGCAACGTCTGGATTCGTTCCTGAGCAAGCTTTCCACTCTTGAACCTTGACATCCGCATTGCCGGTTCCGTTAGCAGAGTTGCCAACAAGGGATTTATCAAAGGAATACGCCTTCCAAGCGAACTGAGGATCGTCTGCCGTGCCTGGTAGCTGAAGCTTCCAGGTCGCGACTTTTCCATCCACAGGGTAATCGAGCCGGTCCCAACCACCCTCTTCATTCTTTTTCATGTAGCTGTCGGGGGCTTGATACCACGGGCAAATCTGGCCCATCTCAGCTTTGACTTGAGCTAGGGTAAGTTTCAGGGAGTTGTAGTCGTAGTTATCAACTGTGCACCCGGCGAAATCAAGAATCGAGTCCTTCTTCCCATCCCCATCGTAGTCTTCACTTTGACACTCAGGAGTGAAGTTATCAGCACACTTGTTGACTCGGGCTCGATGCTCCTGACAGGACTTACCCTGCAAACGGTAAGGGGTGCATTCAACTTCAACGCCCTCTTCTTTGCCCGTCTTTTTCACACAAGGAATATTTTCCTTGCCGTCATCTTCTTCCTCTTCCTCAGCGTTCTTTTTCTTCTTGGCGCCCTTCTCTTCCGCGGGCTCAGGAACAAAACGACCACCTCTGGCCTCTACGTCAAAACCTTTTTCGGTGATGTAGACCGTGAGACTCAGAGGCTTGTTTTCGTCCTCGTCGTCAGCCTCAGTGACTTGCGTTTCATCTTGCTTACCGATCGGTGGGAGCACCGTATCGATAACTGCGATCTGCATTTGCGAACTAGCGAGAACCAAGAAGGGAATCAGAATCGACACAAGGTTCATCACTGGAACCAAGTTGAGTTCTTCTTCCTTTGCAATACCTCTTCTACCCATTCCAGGCATAAGGACTCCATTGCGTTGAGACACGAGGGGCCCACTGGGCCCCTTTAGGGTTGGAAATCACGGGGATAAGCGCAGGCGCATTAGGCCTTTGCTGCACCCTCGTCTGCCAAGGTTCCGCGACGACGAGCGCCGAGAAGATTGATGGTCTTGACCGAGTAGAGGTCAACTTCATCGAGAATCTTCGTGGTCTTGTTCTGGATGATCGATGCGAGCACCAATGTCGGAATAGCGACAAGAAGACCCATCATCGTAGTGTACATAGCAACGGAGATACCTGCTGCAAGAGCATCACTCTTCGTCGCAGCGTTACCAGCATCCACAGCAGCAAACGCTTGGATAAGACCCTGGATTGTACCGAGAAGACCGGTCAGGGTTGCAACGTTGGCAAGCATCGACAGATAAGGCGTACGCTTGGTGAGGTTTGGATTGACCTCGAGTTGGCTCTCGTTGATGGCATTCTCAATCTCAACATCACCACGATTTGCGCGGGTGAGGCCCGATTTCAGAACGCGTGGAAGGGCCGCATTGGGCTCTGCATTACAAAGCTTGATTGCACGGTCGATGTTGTTCGCCATGATCAACTTTTGGATCTGAGCGAAAAACGCCGTTCCGTTGATGTTGGCCCGAAACATGATGTAGTAGAGGCGCTCTGCAGCAATAGCAAGTGCAAAGACCGCACAAATCATGATTGGAATGATGAATACACCACCATCTTTGAACGCACTAACAATAATGTCCATCTCTACTCCCTCGCGCGAACGCTTTGTTTGGATGGGTTTGGCTGCCTAAAACAGCCTGAAGATTTTGCCGGGCGAAAACACTCCATCTGTACAGATAAAATGGTTCCATGACGCGAAACTCTACCCGAGTGGACACCACCTGTCACAGTGGGTTTGTGAAGTCACTGTCACGATGCATGCCCAAATTGCGAAAACCACCGATTTAACTGCGTTTTACAGGCATCATAAAAATGCCAAAATCCCGCAACAAACCGTGGGGGTTTGTTTGATACCCAAAAGATAGGGTGCTTTCTCGGCGCAAACTAAAAGGGTTTCTTTTCGACAGACTCAATAATCCGAGGCAAAAAGCTGTCCCTCAACTCCAAGCCCTCATCTGCTCTCAAATTCTGCCGGCTCATAAAGATCTCTAGTTCCGGCTTTTGAACCGTACCTTTCACATCTTCCGCCTCAAGACGAATGACTTTTTTTCGCCCGGAATTTTGTGCGTCAGCCTCTTGAGTACCAACCAGCCCAACTGTTCCGATAGCAAGCATGCAGAAACTGATTTGCTTCATCAATCCCATGGACTGTCCTCCCCAGGCTCTGGCGTCGCAGGCTCTGGCGTCGCAGGCTCTGGCGTCGCAGGCTCTGGCGGTGGTTCTGGTTTCTCAGCGTCCTGTGCTGGCGGATCCGATTCGGCCCCATCAGTCCCACCCGGCGTTACAACGGGCTCCGCTGGGGTTTCGGCCTCTTTGAGCCTCTTCAGGCGCTCCTGCTCACGCTTGGCTTCTTCCAACTTCTGCTGGCGTTCTGCCTTTTCGCGCTCCCGAGCTTCCCGGGCTTTGTTCTTCTTCTCTTCCCGCGCAATCCGCTTCTTCTCTTTCTTTGTGGCAGCGATGTAGCCATCGATCAAGTCGGCCCGTTCTCCACCACGCTCGCCATACGTTTCATAATGCGCAATCGCATCATCAAACTGCTTCATGTAATCGCCAGTAAGAATCGCCAGATTCAAATACGGTTCAGGATCCTCAGGGGCAAGCTCAAGCACTTTTTCATACTCACGCTGCGCCTCGGCGTACCGCTCAACTCCTCGATAAGCAATCCCGAGATTAAGACGAATCGATGGATTTTCAGGCTCGAGCGCTACCGCCTTCTCAAGCACAGGAACAGCGTCACCGTAGTTCCGATCATCCAAGTAAATTGCGGACAAAGCCAGCGCACACTGAATCATATCTGGGTCCGCTTCCAACGCCTTCTTGTAATAGGCCTTGGCGAGATACATGTTGCCCTTGAGGTGGTTCACTCGACCAAGATTGTACTGGACCCGCGGATGCTCTTCCCCACCCTGCTTTTCACGAGCTAAGCCCAAATAAAACGTGGCCATGGATAGCCGTTTCGCAACACTATCCCCTCCGTCCGCCGCACTATCTAAGTAGACCAACGCTAGGTCATTGTAGATCTCAAGGCTATTCGCGTTTACTCGGAGGGCTTTCTTCGCTTCCTCCACCGCGGCATCCACCTTACCCATCTCTCTAAGCGCATTGATGAGCGCACTTCTCAATGCCATATTTTCAGGGTCGTTCCCGTCACGCAAGCCCGCCCGATAATACTGGACCGCCTTTTGATGGTTTCCTTGAGACAATGGGATCGCACCCAGGTTCAGCCATGCCTGACCGAGCCCGGGATAGATATCCGTCGCTCGCAGATAGGCTTTCCTCGCATCCGTCATCTGACCCATGAGCTGGTACGCGAGGCCAAGATTGTAGTACGCCAAAGCGTCATCCGGATAATCTCGCGTAATTGCACGTAGCAAATCAACAGCGAGCCTGGCTTCGTCGGCACTACCTGTAGAAAGACGACCTACAGCCTTCTGCAGACTTTCATCGGCCTGGGCACGCAACTCTTCTTCGGTGGGCTCTGCAGGCGCAACTTCCACCTCACCCCACGCGTCTTCAGCACTAACGGGTCCAGTAGGCTCTGCCGGAACCTCCTCCGCAACAGGCGGGGATTCAACCGGACTCACCACTGGAGGAACCGCTTTTGGAGAGCAAGCAAGAAACAGAAAACCAAACATCCAAGTTCTCATTCTTCCTCCACCGCCGGCAAGGGTTCATCACTAGGATCCGCTATCGGCACAGGAACATAGGATGCGTCCACGGCACCGCGCGCTTCTGGCTTTTCGAGGGGATACTTTTTCGGTTTCAGGTCATTCAACGTGACAATGGCCTTACCCACCCATTCCGAGTTGGACTTCAAGGCGGCAGACAACTCCAGCACCTTTTCCATCGATGCAATTGAGTTGTTCTGAATCGGCTGTGCCATTTCAGCAATCCTCGTCTCGAAAAGCTCGGTCATCCGATCATTCAATCCGTCCGGTGTAGGCGCGTTGAAGAAAAGCTCTGCAAAGGCCAACTGAGCCTCGCCTTGTGCATAATAAGACCCCATCATTGTGACCGGATCCTTGTATTCTCGCAGGCTTTTGGCCCCTTCGAATATCGCAGCAAGCTGTTCTTCCTTGGAGACAGTCAACTCATTCCACTTGGTCATGAACGTAGACTTTGAAGCGTCGGGATAGTTGATGACCTTGTAGGTCTCGACTTCCTTCAGCAGCTCCCTCAGCACCACACTTGCAGCCCGATGTACACCACGAGGTCCTGGTTGACGACCTTCCGCCAAATAGGCATCACACTTCGTCACCAACTCCTGCCACGCCTCGGGAGCCTTACGATTGCCTTGCTCCTCATAATGATTAGCGATCCAGAAAAGGGCTTCCAGGGTATGCCCCGGATCCACGTCCTGCCTTTCAGATAGATAGCGCTGGAAGAACCGTAGGGCGTCTTTGTCGCTTACCAACTCCCACTGCTCACCAGCAAGCCACACGAGCGACTCGTTTTCGGAATCATCAGGGAACTTACGAACATAGGCTTCCAAATCAGTGGCTGCCCCACGCGCATCGCCAATACCCACCTTCAAATTCGCTGAGTTGTACAAGGCGTTTTTCGCGTTCTTACTTCCCGCAAAGTACTTGATAATCCGACCGTAGTAATCCAAGGCCTTATCGAACTCGAGCACTTCAGCGGCGTTCTCCGCAATATCAAAGGTGAGGCCGTCCGAGAGCTCATCGTATGGATAACGGTTGATAAACTCCTCATAAATCTCATTCGCCCGCGCTTTCTTACCCGCACCGTTGTAGTTCACGGCTGAGGAATACAATGCCTTAGACGCCAACTCCGCCTCTGGAAACTCCTCGGTAAACGACAAGAAAGCATTCGCGGCAGCGAGTAATTTTCCGGACTTTTGTAGACGCTGCGCCAAGTCATAGACGGTGGTCTCTAACTGCCCACGAAACTCATCCCGACGCTCCGCGACTTTGCCCGGATCACTACCAAAGTTTTCTGTCGAAAACCGAGTGAGTAAAGTCCGCACAGTCTCCAAGTCACCCTCTTCCACATAGGTGTTGACCAGAGCGTTCGCAGCAAAGGCTGCTTCTTCGGTATCGGGATAGGTGTCAATCACTTCAGTCAAGCGAGGACGAGCTTCCTCATAACGACCATGCTCATAGAGAATCTGGGCCGGCAAATAATGCAGGGCCACGCGATCTTCTTCCAATGTAGCGATGTATGGATCATTGACCGTGGATGAGTTGAATGTGGTGGTTCGCAACTCGTCACAGGCTTCAATAAAGGCCGTATGTGCTTCACCAAGCTGGAAGACGTCGCGCTCCGCCCCACTGTTGGCCGAGGTCACCACGCGTTCTCGAACCGCATCTTTCGGAGCCTTCTCAATCGTCGGATACGTATTGACGAGAATCTTTTTCCAGCCCTTCATGATCTCATAGCGAGAGGCTTCCCGATAGGGATGTCCTTCTTTGTTCGCAAGAGACACATACTCGGCGATGGATTCCTTGTATCGCCCGGCTTTCGACAAGGAGATAGCCAGATACCACTGGTTCTCTTCCTGATTACTGACAAATGGGTCACTCTCAAGGTAGGCACGAAAGCGGTCTGCTGCCTCGGAGTACTCCATTTTCACCGCAGCAGTCCGGCCCTCAACCTTATCCCGAGTAGCCGCGCGGGTGTACATGCCGCGGGCAACGTTCGCCAACGAGGATTGGATAAAATCACGCGCTGTAGCAAGGGCGTCCGGATTGGAACGATTCGCCTCCCACCAGTCTGTGCCTTCACCGTAATTATCCGCCAAATCAGCCAACGCGCGAGCTGCTGCCGCACTGCCTTTTTCAGGCAATTCCGTCGCGTAGAGATACGCCACGTGCCGTTGGCGAACAGGATTTCCTGGGTCCAGCGGCCAACGCTCCTGCATCATCAACAAGGTCTGAACCGCCCAAAGATGGCGATCGTAATCCTCAAGTCGTTCTGCAAGAAAGACATAGACATCGTGCTCCCAATCGCGAGCGCCCTTCTTGTCGAACCAGTTCTTGGCGATTTCGAGCGGGTGCCCCTCTGTATCCATGGCGATCTCAGAGAAGGTCAGCGCCATATATTCCTTGGCTTCTTTGGAAAACTTACTCGCCTTGCCCGATTCTAAGAAGTTCTTTCTGTCCCAATCCAACAACTCGGTGAAGTACTTAAGCGCTTGGTCGGGCTGACCGCTTCGGTAGTGGGTCCACGCAAGCATGTACAAGCCGTCGTCATACTGTCCATCGTCCGGACCAGCCGCAACCACCCGCCGAAAGCTATCTGTCGCCGCCTTGAGCAGTAGATCCCGTCGGGCATCCCTCGCACGATCCGCTTGAGTGAAGTAGCGCTCACCCAAACGCAAACTCGCATCAATGGTGGCAGGACTGTCAGGGTATTCACGAACAAGACGACTCAGTGCTTTCTCGGAGAGCGCATCGTCTTTCTGCAGATTTTCGAGTTCGCCATAGCAATAGCCCAACATGTAAAGGGCACCATCCACGTATTTGTAGTCAGGAAAGCGTTCGATGATTTCTTTGTACAACGCGATCGGTTTTGCGTAATCACGCATGGGATCCTCTGGCGCTTCAATCTCAGGATCTTCTTGCGCCAACTCTTCGAGCCGTGCCATCTCCTCAACAGCATCCAAATAGCTCTCTTCGGCCTCTTCCCAATACAACTCTGCCAGTCGATAAAGCACATGCGGCGTGTACTCAGCATCCGGATATTTTTTCCGGAATCCTTCAAAGCGAAGGACTGCCAATTCCCTACGCTGACGGGCTTTTTCTCGGAGTTGCTCTTCGCTTACCTCGAAGCCTTTCAGGAGGTTCTCTCTCTCCTCAACACGCTTCTTATCAATGATTTGCTGGACCTCGTCCCGAAACTCATCAAGACGGCCTGTGTAGCTTTCGATCGCCGACCGATACGACTGACGATCCCCGTCATCGCCGTCCACCTGCTCCGTCGACTGAGGGGCGCCGTCCGCAACGCCATCTTGCGCCCAAGCAAAGGGCTGAAACAGCGCTAGCGCAATGCATAGTGTGGGGGTTTTATTTGACCAAGCCATCAATCCCCCATCGCCCGGTCAATCCGATCGAAGCGCGCTTTTAGCGCTTCCTGGCGCTCTTCTCGGGTCAACTGAAGGAGCTTAATCTCATCCGAAATCAACTTTTTCTCGTTCCAGTACACGTCCACGATTCCAATATCTGCCCGTAAAATCTGATCTGAAAACACATCCTTGAGTTCCGAAAAACCCGCCTGTGTCACCTCGACCGACAACGCCTCCGCCTCGACAATAAGGCCATCCACTTCGCTCCGCGATGCACGGACACTCATCCGTTCCACATTGAGGCGATTCCGCACAGACTGCAGTTCGGTTTGTTCTAAGGTGGTCATCGAACTGGACACAGATGCAGCACCGGAAGCTATTTTTTCCAACCGTGCCCAAGCTGTAGCCCACTCTTCCAGAAGCTTCTTGCTGCCCAACTGTTTCTCTATGTCGGAAAATGCAAGATGAAGCTCCCCAAGCTTTTGCTTGATGAGGTCACGGGCACGGCGAGTGTCCACCTGCCCGGCCGAACGCTCGACTGGCGCCATGATGGTTCGACGCGCGACGTCACCTTGAAGCCCTTTCAACTCTACGATCTCGCGTTCCAACTGTTTCTTAAGTTTCTGGAGCCGAGCACGAACCTTTGGATGGTGTTCCGTCCAAAGCGGGGAACTTCCCGAGTCCAACATGTCCACCAACGCATCCACCTCGCTTTGGAGCCGGATTGCTTCCTGTAGTGAACGATACGCACGACTTTGAACCGCTCGAACCTGCTCGTCATAGACTTGCAGCTTATCCGCAGACTGGCTGGCTATCTCACTGACTCTACGCTCTGCAGCAGCGAGTTTCTTGCGTTGCGTCTGTAGTGGACGAAGAGCAGTAATGGCACTGCCCTCTAAGGCATCCACCAAATACTCCTCTTTGACGAGAAGCAAGTCCAACTGAATCCGCAACACATCACCGTAGACCTGCTCCAACTGCTCACGAGCTCGCTTAAAGCTCCCTAAAGTCTTCACTTCGCCGCCCAAGGCAGCCTCGATCTCAGTGATCATGTCTTCACTGGTGGTGATCTCGTTGTCTTGCTCATCCAACTCAGTCACAGCCGAGCGGGTCCGGGAGAACTCCTGCTGCTTGACAAGCATCTCGACTGCAAAAGCAGGAAGGCCCGAAGCATCATACCCAGTCGCCTCATCCAAACCCGCCAACGTATCGAACCAATACTCCGCCTTAGAACCACTCTGAGAAAGATCCTTAAGTCGAATCTTGATGGGCGAATACTCCTCCACCACACCCTCATAGGTGTCTTTGGCCTGATCATAGTTGGTGAGCTTCATGTGAAGGTCACCCTGAAGCAACTTCAATTCCGCGGTGAACTGATGCTCAGGGAATGCAAGCAAGAAAATCTCCACCGCTCGGAGCGCTTCATTGTAGTTGCCCTTCTTAATAAAGGTCCAAACCACCTCATAGAGCGCCTCGGAAAAATACTTCGAGTCCCGTCCAATCCGCTGGTAGTTCTCACTAGACGCATCGAGATCACCCGTCTCGAAATACAAGCGGCCCAAAGCAAGATGGGCGAGTTCTAAGACTTCTTTCAGAGATTCGTTTTCCGCCGAGACTTCTGTGACCTTCTTAAACTCTTCAATCGCGCCAGGAAGATTCTCTTCCACCACGCGAACTGTTCCCAAGAAATACCTGGACTTAGCGTAGAGGGGACTATCCGGCTGAATATCTGTGAAGAGTGATTTGGCCCGCAACAAGTCATCCTGTCGATAGAAGGACTTCGCCAAGGTGTACACAATCAAATCTGTAGGCTGTACCCGATTGGACACCACGTAGTTCTGGTACAGACTGAAGAAACGATCTGCCTGCCCGGTAATGCCGTACACTTCAAGCTGGCGACGTACTGCGTCAGCAAAGAGTGGATGTGAAAAGCCTTGATCAATGATGTATTTGTACGCCTCTTCCGCCAAGGTGAAGTTACCCATCTCGAAAAGGCTCTCACCCAAATACCACTCTGAGTCCGCCAACAACGCCTTGTCGGAGAGGGCACCGGACTCGACGAGGGTAAAGAAAGCCCTTGCGGCCTTTCCGTACTCGCTCATCAAATAATAATAAACGGCTTCTTTGTAGCGCATCCGCGCTTCCGCTGACCCCATCAAACCTTTTCGGTTGCTGAAGTCTTCCTGAAGCGCACGCAGTGATGCCTCCACGTCGCCGATCCGCGACGAAGCGCTTGCCAGCTCCTTTGCAGGAGAGGCCGCCCAAGCAGGCGAAAGCATCCCAAGTAATGAAATAAAGGCTAAGCGCCGCATCTATTCGCCTTCCGAAAGCCTCGTACTCTTGACTTCATAGACCACCTGGGGCCGCTCAATAAACGATTTACCAATTCCCTTCCGCTCATCGAGAACAACGCGAACACTCGCATGCTGTTCATCCTCTGCCTCAAAGCCATAGGAAGAACGCACACTGAAGTTGTAGTTCTCGACATAGCGAAACACACCGAAACCATTCCCTTGGAGCACAGCACTCACCGTAATCTCGTGCCGACCAGGAGGAAGTGCACCCTCCCAAATCTTCACTTCTTTCGAGGCGCTGAGCGCTCCATCATCATCCGACCGGGAATAAACCGACTGACCATCCAACAAATAGGTGACCGACATTACCTTGTAGGCACTGCTGAGCTCATTCACATGCCAAATCGTCGCTCTCGAACCGGAGGTGCTTCCCTCAATCACAATCTCTTTGAGCAACTGAAGCGTGGCCTTAGAACGAAAAACTCGTTCTTTGAGCGAGTTGACGTCCTCCTCCAAACTAAACAAATCGAGCTGATAATCGCCGCTCGCAGTTTCTTCCGGAGCCGGAGCAGCCGGCTCTTCATTATCCTGTGCGAACAGAGTACCTGAGGACAGGGTTGCGCCGAAAAAGAAGGCGATAAGGATGCGTTTCATTCCGCTTTACTCCCACCGGGGGGTTTTAATGCCAAAAAAAATGTCTTCAAAGACTCTGGCAGTCCGGCATTCTATACCGGCTCCCTCCGCGTCATGTCAACGCGCCTACGCGCGCGTTCGCTAGCCTTTTACGAAAGGCTTTTGAAAACTATGTCACGGAGAGCGGTTCTGACCTCGGTCAAGAAGTGTGCTCACGAACTTGTCATGGGCTTTCCTTGCACGGGCTATGCCCCCGCGAAGGTTGTTCACTAGGTATGCAAATGCGTAAGACTTTCCAGTCGGCCCCTGAATGTACCCGGCCAGACAATGTACTCCATTGATCGTCCCAGTTTTTCCGCGCAAACGATCAACCTGCTTCTCATCCCTAAAACGAGACCACAACGTCCCATCGCGCCCGCCGATTGCAAGTGATGCCATAAACTCCGGACTCACCTTACCGTCCGCAGCCATATCCACCAATACAGCGGTGAGATGATTCGGACGGAGAGAAATCCGTCGCGATAGACCCGACCCGTTCACGAGAACGTACTCCTTTTCTGGAATGCCCAAACTCTTCAGGTAATCGGAAATCTTCTCCAACCCCTTTAGAGTGCTACCCGAGTCGCCTCGAAGCCCGGCCCCCAGTGTTTTGAGGACTTGTTCTGCAATAAAGTTGGACGAATACTTGTTCATGTCCATCAGTATCGTGGCCAACGGCGAGGACTTCATCTGACTAAAAACCTTCGCTGCCTTCGGAACCTCCCCCTCTTCATAGCCCCCGCGAACTTTGATGCCCTGCGACTGCACCTGCGCAGCGAAAGCCGACATAAAGTAAGCAGTAGGGTCCACAATCGACCGATAGTACCGTACAGACTCACTGGCGACAGGAAGGCTGCCTGTGACCTTGAAGGTGACCTTGCGACCATCGACAATTCGCTCGAGCCCTACATTACGCTGCGAGCGCTTGGACCCTGTGACCAACTCACTTTCAATCTCTACCACCCCAGGAGCTGGTGTCTCCAAGGCAGCCACAGCAGGATCACCGATCTTCTCGCCAGGCCGCAACACCAACGCAACGGTGTTGAAGTTCAAGGAGAGCGCACCAATCGGCGCAAAATAGGCGGGACCTCGCTCCAAATCCTTTTTGCTCGCCCATCCGGAAATCCGGGTTCGATCATCAAAGAAACTGTCATCAAATACGATGTCGCCCTTGATCTCTTTCACACCATCGAGCTTTAGATCGTACACAAGCTTCCACAACTTCTCGATCACCATGGTGGGGTCACCACCACCGCGCACATAGAGATTGCCATCCAAGACACCGTCAGCTGACAGCTTTCCATCGGTGTAAACGCGGGTCGCAAAACGATACGATGGACCCAGCTCTCGCAATGCTGCTGCCGCAGTCAACACCTTCATCGTGGATGCAGGCATCAAGCTCGTGTCTTCTCCATGCGAAAAAACGACTTGACCAGTATCTAAATCCACGAGGGTCAAGCCCACTTTCGACTCACGAAACAGACGGTCACGCGTAAGGTCCGTCAAATCCGCTTGTATAGCGGCCACTTGGGCTGCATTGGACTTTGCCTCCGGAGTTACCGGAGCGGGTGCCTTGACGGATGCCGGAATCATTGGGTCGGTCGCAAAGGTCGCATCAGCGGCCCAAGCCAGTGCAAAAACAGCAATCAGAAGGATGGATGGGATCCTGCGCAAGATACAACTCCTCAATGAGTGACAAAGCAAAATAGACACTGGCCCCGCTCGCCAAAGACCCTTGGCTGGTCATTGGACTTCCACAAGCACATAATTAGCGACACCAACATTTAGGTTTTTACCAGAGTTTCAGGATCTTGTGCAGGTTTATTTAAAATTTTTCCAGGGTAGGTCTTGTCATGACAAGTCTTTGAGTTTGCCCTCCCGAGACTTTCTCGCGATACTTCCGTCCATCAAATGGAGCTATTCATGCTTTTGTCCCCTCTTGTTCTCTCCCTATCCATCACACCTGCTTTGGCTCAAGACACTGGCCACTTCCTCGCACCGGGAACCCCAATGGCAGGTGCAGATGGCGCAAATAGTCACTGGCTCAACCCTGCAAATCTCGGATTTGATCCAGACGACTCCGCAGCAACATTCATCCGTTCCTTTGCATCCGACGACTGGACTTACGCGGCGGCCAGCGGCTCCGGAAGCGCATCCTTCGGTGTGATCCACCACCGCCTTGGCAACGGTGATCGTTGGTGGTCTCTGGGCTGGGCCCAGGGGATTGAACTCGACAAAAAGTTCCACTTGGGGGCAAGCGGTCAATTCAACTGGTTCACTGGAGAAGAGCGGGCTTTCGTCATGGACTTCGGCTTTAGCTACCGGCCCACGAGTTGGCTTGGCCTTGCAGGTGTCGCTAGAAACGCAGTCGGCCAAAGCGATCTCAGTCCCTTAACTTACACGACTGGCCTCGTTCTTCGCCCGGCAGGAGATCTGTTTCAAATCGGCGTAGATCATAGTTTTGATCCACCGAGCGACAATGAACTCTTGGACACCTTCCTAGCGGGTCGAACCATCGCCAATGTCGCGGTCAACCCTATCGGCGGATTCGTCCTCCGAGCGCATGTCGATCAAGAACTGAACTACGGGATCGGTTTTGAACTCCATGCTGGCGGAGCCGGCTTCGGGATGTTTAGCAATAATCCACAGAACATCACGGGAAACGACGGGCTGTTGGATGATGTGACCTATGGCTTCCATACAAGCCAACCTTTTCAAGGCGCTGCAGTTCCGCAAAAAGACAAGGTCCCCTACTTCAATCTCAGCAAAAACTACAGTTACCAACCCATCGACGGGCCATTTGACCAAAAAGGAAGCTCGTACTTGGACCTGCTTCGCCGATTGAGAAACACAGCCGACGACCCCAATGTAGAAGTCATTGCGCTCACAGTAAGTGATACAAGCTTCAATTTTGCGCAAGCCCAAGAGATCAAGAAAGTTCTCCTAACAGCCCGTGACAACGGCAAAAAGTTGGTAGCCCATCTCGGGGACAACCCCTCCCAACGCGACTACTTCCTTGCCTCGGGCTGTAATGAAATCACCATGCATCCTGGCGGCAATCTCTGGTTCACCGGTGTTGGTGTCGAGCGGCAATACTTCGCTGGTGCACTCGCCCTTGCCGGTGTCGAAGCGCAGTTCTCCAAACAAGGCGAATACAAATCTGCTGTCGAAACCTATACGCGCACAGGCGCATCCGAGAAAGCCACGGAGCAGACAGAAGCACTCTTAGACGACCTGTGGACAAACCTCGTTGCAGGAATCGCCCACGGCCGAGAAGTGAGCGAAGAAAAAGTCACTGTGGCTATCGATGGTGGCCCCATGACCGCTGAAGCCGCCATTGCAGGTGGCTGGGTGGACAAGACCCTGTTCACATCTGACTTTCTCTCCCACGTAAAGACCCACCAAGGCGGCGCAGAGGAGTTCAACCGAGAAGCGGGAGAGGTGCAATTCGACCATTCTGGCTGGGAACCCACAGACACCATTGCTGTTGTCTATGTTGCCGGCACAATCATGCCCGGCAAGAGTGCCCGACCAGGCCTGCTCCAAGCGGGCAACGCTGGCGCACTCTCCATTGCAAGCGCCTTGCGACAAGCCAAGAAAGATGACGAAGTCCAAGCCGTCGTTCTTCGCGTCGACTCGCCCGGCGGTTCTGCGCTGGCCTCCGAAGACATCTGGAAAGCCGTCAAAGAGGTCAAAGCAGCCGGCAAGCCCGTCGTGGTCTCGATGGGCGGAGTCGCAGCATCGGGAGGTTACTACATCGCGGCACCTGCGGATGCGATTCTGGCGGAGCCCACCACGATCACAGGCTCTATCGGCGCCTTTGCGGGCTTCCTCAGCTTCGGGGACTTGTTCGAGAAAGTAGGAATCACGACCGAATACAACGGACGCGGACGCATGGCGAACATGATGTCGATCTCCAAGAAAATGGATCCCATCGAGTGGGCCCGCTTCGATGAATTGGCACAAGACACCTACAAGCGATTCGTCGAGAAAGTGGCTGAAGGGCGCAACATGTCCGTCGAAGACGTGGAAAAAGTGGCCTCGGGTCGTGTCTGGAGTGGCGAAGACGCGCTCGAGCAAGGCTTGGTGGATCAGCTTGGCGGATTCGAGGAAGCGATTTCACTTGCAGCAGAAAAAGCCGGTATTACCGAAAAATATGAGGTGCTGACTTTCGGGCCCGATCTCAAAGCGGACCTAAAAGAAGGTCTTGTCCAGAGCGTCCTTGGTGAGGACAATGTGGACTTCGAACTTCCCGCACCACTCCAGGAGATGATGCGCTATGAAGGTCTCATGAACGAACATTTGTTCATGATGCTTCCATACAACCTCGAAGTGCACTAGTGTCCGAAAACCCCTCCCCTCGCATTCT
>Ga0163179_10001096_pt1 | contig 19342 bp, 28 predicted proteins | sample AtlANTMetagenome_FD_109643 | JGI IMG/M metagenome (GOLD analysis project Ga0163179, IMG submission 109643) | Marine eukaryotic phytoplankton communities from the Atlantic Ocean - Atlantic ANT 2 Metagenome | ecosystem: Environmental > Aquatic > Marine > Oceanic | place: North Atlantic Ocean... | reverse complement strand
TTAGTTCGGGAATCTGTAGAATCGTATGCAGTGACTTCTTTGCAAGGCTTCGAATCTATGATGAATTCCCCTTCATTAAAAAAACAATCGACTTGATACAAATCACCTTCACGATTAAAAGAGATTTGAGAAGTCACTACATTTTCAATTTGAATCTCAGAACCAAAACTTTCCTGAAGTTGACCTTCTAGGGATTTTTTTTGTTCTTGATTCAGTTGCAAAAGACCAGCACCATCTTCAATGGAACAAGCTCCTTTTTTATCTGGCAACAATGCCAGATGATCCGGACGATAATTCCGTGCAACGTGTGTATAAGTTTCACCATTCCATTCACCATCAATGATTTCATTATCAGTGAATAAGCCGGTGGATAATTCCATCACTTGACCGCTGTTGAGCGTTTCGGCAATTCTAGGATCGATCTCTTCGATTCTCTCTTTTTCCAACCACGCTTCCGCACGAAGTTTTCCAGTTTTGAAATCGAAGTGGGTATTCATAATCACCCCGACTTTTCGATTAGTAATAACCACCGGATCACATGCAGAAATGCCAAGCCCGTTCATAGTTGGATGATACACAACAACAGGTTTGTGATTCCAAACTTCCGGAGTCTTGGCAAGTTCTGAGCGTGGGTAATAAAGAGAACCATTTGAACCGTTGTGAACTCCTTCGGTAATCATGACCATTGGAGCAACGATGTATTCCCGCCCTTCCATCGTGTCAAATCTGACAGATGAGGCAAGGTTGAAAGTTACGCTTTGTAAGCTCATATTATTTTCACTCAATAAAAGATTATAAGTTCATTATATGGAATGAGTAACAGTTTCTTAAAATCAATTTTTGGGTTTCTGCTTTTTCCAGAACAAAACGTGTGTCCAGTATCGAACCAATCCAACCGGCTTATACCCTTCAGCAATCATGAAATCAATGAGCTTTACCACATCCGCATTGAATGGGCATCTCACCATGTATCTTTTCGGTTGATTAGGTTTAACAAATCTCAATCTCATTGTGGCAACCATCCTTTCACTGTTTCAAGCAAACCACCAGCACCACCGAAACCGCCGAGCTTCGTGATGGCATATACAACGCCAATAAGAATCACAACCCATTTCAATAAAGAAGCCAAAGCGTTTCTCTTGGCGGCAGTGGCATAAGCCTTTTCGGTTTTAGCTTCTTGCTTTTGAACCTTGCCATCTATCTTGGTTTCACGCTTATCGGTTTTATGATCCCATTTTGATTCTTTGGCATCCATTCGATTTTCGGCTTTCTCATCTGATGATGATGGATCAGAATATTGCCCATCGTCTCGATATCGTTTTCGTTTTCTAAACGGCATGAGCTTATTTCTTGTTGGGGTTGATTGGGCGATAAGAATCACCGATCACCAAACCAATCACAACTCCGGCCAACTGATAAGCCTGATCTGTTGTGATCCATCCGGAGTCTTGCCCGAACGTCACCATGAAAGCAGTGATGGCGGACGCTAGAAGTCTTTTCGATCCCGCTGAGTTCCACCAATCCATGATTCCAGTTTTTGCTTTTTCAAGAATTGTCTTAGTCATCTGCATTCCTTTTCTAAAGTTTTTATTCTCTTATCATGATCCGTCAAAATGTGTTGATAACTGATCATGTTATCCGAAATGGTTTTTGTTGTTGCTTTGATGTCTTGCACATCTCTTGATGTTTGTGAGCAACTCATACTCAATCGAGACAACCACCAAACACCAGCACACAAGGAAGCGATACCACCCAGAATTGCAACAACCAAAGAAGTAATATCACTCATTCGATCCGTGTTCCAAAATCTTATTTGTTAAAAAGTATATTCTTATAAGATAACGGATTTGAAGTTTTGAGTCAGTTCAATTTTCAATAAAAAATAATTCTTAAAAAATGCAGAAAGACTAATTGATTTACTCTTATCTGTCGATTATAATAATAGAGTAAGAAATCAATTCTCAAACACGAAAGACGAAATCAAATGACTACTTCAAACAAAACCAAAAAAACTATTGTCTTACCTGTTTATGCCGGAAGTAAAACAGCGTTGAGAAAATCACTTGAAGTTCTATCTCGTAAACTTGAGAAGCAAGGATATGAAACATGGATAAACGAACAGTTCCATTTTTATGGATTTTGTTTCTTTGTTTATCTTGAAAACGTAGAGCTTGTTTTTGAATTTCGAAAAGGTCAATTCAACGGATTCCGATTCGGCGGTCTTGAAATGAAATATGTTAAAGCGGCATTCATGGAAGCATTAGAAGCAGAAACCAAATAACAAAAATCTAATTCAAACACGAAAGAGAGAAATCAAATGTCAAATATTTTTGCTAACAAAGAATACAACACTTACAAAACCCAAGCCAACGCAATCAAGAAGATGGAGAAGGTCTTGGATAAATTAAGTGACGGATTCAAAGAAATCAGTTATATAATCGCAACAAATGAAGAAGGCCGCTTCTTCCCTGTAGTTTGTCATCTAGTCGGACGAAGGGATCACAGATATTTGCCTACAATGGGATTCTTCTTAGATAACGGAATCTCAGTGATCAATTAATTCTTAGACTTTCAAAATAGAAAGAGCAGAAGTTATAATTGAATGACTTCTGCTTTTTTTATTTAAGGGATAAATTGCAATGACAGTTTCCAAAACATTCAAGATCAATTGGAACATGCGTGCCACATGGCAATATGTAAAAACACCAGATTCAACAATCACCGATTCACCTGAGATTAAAGATAACAATGAATATTCGATGATCGATGAATTGACGAATGGAACTGGTGGTGCTGATTTGGCTTCTGTCATCTGGCACGATATCAGAGCATTGGCACATTCGAGCAACGAAGAATTTGATTTAGCTGGTGGTTTGACTGATGCTTTCGGTGACTCCTTCAGTTTCAACATCATCAAAGGAATCGTCATTAGGAATCTTGGAGTTTCCGGAACTCCGGCAACTCTAGAGGTTGGTGGTGCAACAAATGCCTTCTTCGATTTTATGGGAAGTGCTACCGACAAAATCAAAATCGGTGCTGGTGGAATGGTGAGTTTCTTCAATCCCACAACCGCCGGATATGATGTTGTTGCAGGATCAGCCGACATCCTGAAGATTGCAAATACTTCAGGATCGGAAGAGATCACTTATCAATTGATTTTATTTGGTGAATAAGTGTTTGCACCCAAACCCCGTTGAATATTGTCAACGCCCAACCCATAGCAAACACACCTCATTTTGGGAAAAACCCTAAAACCAAAATGAGGTGTGTTTATTCTAATCGAAATCGCTTTCTCAAGCATCACAAGATTTCGAGCATTTGCAATTGTTGCACTTTTTATTTTCAGAAGATTCTTTCTCCATGAAATCAAATTTCAGTTGCTTGTCTTCTTTCTGGTCTGTCATCTCACACCGGCCATTCTGCTGGAACTTCAACTTGTGTTTCTGCATCCAATGCAACTTCAATTTCTGGTCTAATCTCATTTACAAAATCAGCCTCTTCAGAATTACGAACTTTGACTTTCTCACCAACAGCGATTTCAACAATCAGTCTGTTCATTCTTTCAACTTCAATCATAAGTCCCCCCCCCTTTATTATCGTGACAATATAATTTTCATTTACTAATTCGTTAACTGAGCATCAAGCCAAAGAGGATCATTCCAAAAAGAATCATCCGGATCAAAATCAGGGTCTTTCTTCAGAAACTCATTCCATAATGTATCATCGATTATTTCCAAATCACCATTAACTTGACGAGCAACCAATTTCACTTCACCGTAAGTGTTCGTATCCCACAAAGTTAAGTCATCAAAAATTTTATCTTTGATGGCTTGTGGTAGAACTTTAGAAATATTTTCATGCACTCCACGAACATAAGCATTTGGAACCATTCTTCCGGTCTTCTTGTATCGATCAACATTCCGCTTCACAGCGGTTTCAGTGTCAACCGTTACATAATTGGCAACAACTTTTTGTCCACCCTGTTTCATTTTGTTGACTTTAGTTTTTAGCTTTTCAATTCCTGAATCACCTGTTCCATCAAGAAACAGATTCTTCTTATCAACTGAGGCTTGAGACAAAACACGCTTCGAAAGCATGGATGATTCTTCGTGCCCAAATGCAGCCGCTCTACCATCTTTTGATTTTACAAGATCCTTGTAATCCGGAATCGATTTTTTGATTTCATCAGAATCGATTGTGACAACATTTTTTGGAAGGTTCACTTTTCCGGTTCTGAAGATCATACTTTTTCCGGAAGCAGGGCCGCCACCAGTCATGTAAGCAACAGGCTGATCAACAGGAGTTCCAGCCTCTAAGAATTCATCAACAATCTTATTGTGGAGAATTTGTCTTTCCGGAGTCCATTGACCATCTTTATTTCTATATCGATCAAAAGTTTCTCTTGCTTCCGGTTGTGCTGGTGGGTAATTCTTCAAAGTGTTTTCTGAAACATTTGTATAAACTGGTTTGACAATGCTGGGAGTTCGATTTCTATCTTTGGCAATCTTGCGATCTCTACCCGCCCACGTTGATTTGTCTCGTGCTTCTTCAGTAGTCGTTCCCTTTGGTTGTTGTGCTTGTAATGATTTCTCAATGGCATCTTCAATCTGATCTTTTCTAGTCTTTTGCCCTGCTTGTGGTTTCTCACCGACAAGAGAAGGAATGAAAGCACATCGACAATTTGGATGTCTTGGGATCAACCCACGAGCTTCCTTGACTTCAAGAACTATCCCTTCCAGAGCCACACATTTTTCGCATACACGATCATCACCGGCAGTGTTCCATTCAGCCATCACACCAACTTCTTCGATGTTCATTTGTTCGTATGCGTCAAGTTGACCTTCAGAATAAGCATGAATGATTTCAGTTCTTGCGATTGTCTGACTTCGATTTCTACCAAGACCAGTGACTGTTTTATTTAACTCTCTGGCTATCTCTCTCGGGCCACGTCCATGAGCCAAACCATCAGCCAGAATTCGACTCATGTTTTGTTCCATTGCCGCCGTGACTCCCTGCAATTGCTGGAATGATCTGGTGGCAAGAAGTTGAATCTGTCTGGTTCCTATCGCCCCACCAAATGCCGATTGAAGAAACGCCGCACGAGATCCAGCACCAAACGGGCCAACTTCACCAGCTAATCCATTAACGTCATTGTATGTTCGAACAACAGCTTTCTTGTATGCTGATTCAACATAGGGAGCCGTCCAAGGTTTGTCTTCGTACCCCTCAGAGACTTCTAGAAGACCGGCTTCAACTTGAGCTTTGAACCATTCTTGATAAGCCTTCAATTGATCGGATGGGGTCTGAGCTTCAATGATGGCTGTTGTATCAGCTACAAAATTTGGTTCATGACCAATGCCAAGAATCTGTTCAATCTCACTTGGCTTCCTGATCCCGTAAGAAGTGAAGTTGAATGGGAGTTCATTGGATGTGAACGGATTCGGCTTGAGTCTGAAAACATCCTGATCAATAACGATTTTATTGATAGCCCTCTTCAATTCCCGAAGACGTTTATTGACTCCACGAACAAAAGAATTCCGAAGCATTGTGGTTTTCGTAGGGTCACGCCGTATTGGATTACGTTGGTTCAGTGATATCCTAGTTTTCCGGTGGATTTTCTTCATCTACTCCGAACTCTCTCAAAGCATTCCTTGCTATTTGTTTAACATCCCGAAGAGCTTCTTTCACCAATGTATCAGATGGTTCTCCGTATCTGGTTTTGAACATCAGAACAGCGAACATATCCATGACAAGTTTGTTCTTTGCCCTTGTGAGAACCTGAAGCTCTTCAACAATTCGATGATTGTCTTGGCAACCATAGAATGATTCCGACTCATTCGGCTTGATGATTGAACAACCAATCAACACCCCACATTTGCTACAAATACCACGATGCGTTTTTTGTAAGCTCTTGCATTTAAGGCAATAAAACTTCGGGCGTTTCTCATCCATGATTCTACTCCACGAAATCGGGGTTGGATTATTCCAAACCCCTTTTCCGATTATCGAGTTGGCATCAAGTCCATTGGCCTGTTGTCTTGGTAATGAAACCATTGATGGATGTGGTTCCATGTTCGTTTGTGATGGCTAGGCGAATATCACAAGTTCCCAATCGAAACGATTTACAATCTGCAATCGTCACACTTGAACCACTGACAGGAATCCAAGTTGTTCCATCATCAGGAGACATTTGTAATTCAACAGCGGCAGTTCCGCCGAATGTTCCCGATACTGAAAACTGTCCTTCACCACCATACCATTGCTGGGAAGCTGATTCACCAGAAGCGGCAGCGGTTAAAATTTGAGTCATTGAATTTGGCATCAATATAATCCTTACTAAGAAATGATTCTGCTTGTATTAACGGGGGAAATTACTGGTGAATAGGATGCGGCTTTAATGGGAGCATAAGCATCTTCTGAACTACCGCCCCCACCACCACTTGATTCATATTCAATCACCAACTCAGCCGCTTCGCTTGCACTGGAATAATCGTATGATCTTAGATTGAGTAGTGTGGTGCTTGAATATGCTACTTGAATCCACAATGCGAACATCATTGAATTCCCATTCGACCACCCCGCACGGTCTACGATTTCCTGAACGATGTCTTTGATGTCGGGACTTGTTATCTGACCGGAACCTGTTCCAGTGACAAAGTTAGTTATGCCCGCAGTCGTAAAATTAGTACCTGTTCCGTCTAGGTCACTGCCTGATGTGGGTGCAGATACATTATCCTGATTGAAGCCCTTGACAGATAATGTCCTATCTGGATAACCGCTTTTATATGGCTTTAAGTAGGCAGATGAAATTGTTGCTTCTTTATCAATCGTGATATTCTGGAATCTAAGATAACCTAGAAAATGGTCTATATAGTTCGGCCAATTATCATAGTCTTCCTGCACCCCGATTATCAAACTGCTTCCGGTATTACTGGGAGTCGGCCAGCCACTGGTCGGAGTGGACACAGAGCTGGTAGACTTCATTGCATAGCCATCATCCGCACTTGCTGAAACTGTAAATGTTGTGGTTGTGGTCATTACTTATCCTCTCGTGATTCAACTTGTTTGGCTATCTTCTTGGCTTTGGAGTATCCAGCATCACCACCCCACAAAGCCCAAGCAATTCTTCCGGCGGATGGATAACCGTCTGTTCCACGATTCCAGCCTTTGCCCTTCTTGTCAACTTCATGACGGTCGAAGTATGCTTTGACTCGTTTCCATGTGGCAAGGCTCAACTTCTTCTCGTTGATGATTTGCGTTGCTCTTCCGGCTCCAATGTTTGTTCCACCACGCTTGAATTCTTTTCTCCATTCAAGACCACGTTTGGCTTCAGCTATCATTCCATCCGAAACAGAAACATCAATATCACTCAAAGCATTATCAACAATCTCTTCTTCCGGTTCTTCTTCAATCGGTTCTTGAACTTCAACTTCTTCTTCAATCGGCTCTTCTTCTTCGTCAATCATCTCTTGTTCATAGGCTTCTTCGTCAATCATCTCTTCATCTATTTGATCAGCCGCCGCCATTAAAATGGCTTCCGCTTGATCTGTCGTAAGTCCCATGATGACCGTTAAGAATTCCATTGGCGGAACAAGTGCATCCGCTCCTGATTGAACATATTTGGAAATTGCTTCGATTTGAATTCCTGCAACTCTTGCTTTGTCTTCATCACTTGGTGTTGAGAGATCAGCAAATCCAATTTCGTAATCTTCCACTTCTGGGAGAATGCCAAAAGCAATTAAACGATTGATGAAAGGTCTGATGATGTATGGGATTACATACTTATCTTGGCGATGCTTGACACGATTATTCCATGTCTGTTTGTCCTGAGAGCTTGCGAGTTGAGCCGCTTCCGATCCCATGAAGATTCGATGTGGTACGCCAAGCGTGATTGAAATCGCTTTGATTTGTGCGTTGATGTGGGCTTCAGGATTTGCGACTTGTGGTGATAATGATTTGGCTTGAACTCCAGCCAATGCCAAATACCTTTGAAGTCCGTTTGAATAGGAATCGAACTCCGCTCTCAATGCAACCGTATCAAGTTCAACATCTCCAAGATCAGGATTCACCTCAAACGAATAGCCAGGAAATGCTCCCTTCCAGAACATCTCAGCAGAACCACCCAAAAGTTTTCTGAGATCATACAAACGATTGTAGACTGGACGCATTCGAGAGACTCCGAAAGTCTCACTGGATAATCTGTTGTCTGCTATATGAACAACACGAGTCCAATGAACTCTGGCAATCGTCCCTTCGTCCAGATTGATTCCTTCACCGATTGTTCCAAATGTGATGTTGTAATAAAGCGGTTGACCGAATCGGGGATTGGATTCATCTCTTTCGAATGAGCCAATATCAATCAACGACTCATCAAATACCCGAAGATACAAAAGTTTGTGTTGAGCGTTGCCAACCTTCTCACCAGTTTCAGAAATACCTTCAACGGGTTCACTCAGATTTTTTCCGTCATCGAGTCCAAGAAGTAAAACACCATAACGACCGATACCGCTCATGATGTCAACTCGTGAGAGATAAGCCCAAATGTTCAAAGCTCTCTGAAGCTCATCGAATGTTGTTTCAAATTCTGTCTCATCAGATTCTTCATTCTCATGGATATGAGGATCAACCGCCCAACATTCGGTTGGGTACATTGAAACAACTCTTTCAGCAATCCCTTCCCGATCATAAAGATACCGGAATTGTTGAGCAGATATATCAGACGGATAACCGCATTCAATATCAATGTCTCTTCGTGGGTCGAGTAGTTTGGTGAGAATGTTTTTCCGCATCAAAGAAACGGAAGAATCATTTGTGTTGAATCTTGTTTCTGCATTATTTTGCAGAGATGAAAATTGCTGATTAAGATGCTTCAGCTTTTCGGGAATATCAGTCGGCATAAGAAAACCTCATTTGCAATTGTTTCTTCAGCTTTTAATTTTATGAAGTTGTGGTGATTCAAACAATTGAAATCAGTTTAATCTTTCTGCAACTTCTTGAAGAAGATTTTGCAGATTGCTGGGAGTTATTCCATTGTAATGATAAACGCCATCATCACGATTTCCATCAATCGTAGATTGCCAATGAATCCAACCATCGAAAAACACTTTCACATCAAGGACACAAGAACGGTTGAACCAACTAAATTCAACAAAGTCTTCCTTGATTTGTGTATCATGTGTTCGATGCTTTGGATTCAAAGACAACAAAAATTGTTGAGCAAACTTATTCACGGAATCAGTTTGTTAAAGTAATCGACTTAATGGGATTATCATTCCCGCAATTGCAACGATTCATTCTGATCATTCTCATGATCTCTTCGGGAGCAGTGTCAAAAAACATTTGGAGCATCATGGAGTTTCGATTTGCCATCATCGAATTTCCTAGTGCGTGACTTCTGATTTCACTTGATGCTTTTTCATTCTTCCACACATACCAACCAACGGAACCAATTATTATAAATATCAAAATGATATTGATCACCTTCTTAATCATATTACACCCTCGAACCTCTCTATCAAACCGCTCTTGTGATTTCGTATTTCATCCCTCGTTTTATTGGGTCATGCGAATTGAGATAATAGAACCGAAGCCAAACCGCTCCAATTGGTTTTGGTGGGGCACCTCTTTCAACATGCCAACCTCCAAAGCCTGTTCCAAACTCTTCTTTGTATGTTGGTAGACAAATGTGGGTTTGTGTGTCGTGGTAGATTTTTGTTCGACCAACTCGAACTCTCATCAATTCTATTTGCCAAGATTCGTGAACGTGCCCACTGATTACAATATCAGCATCAGGAAGATAGGTGGCTTTTCTGTTTGTCTGGATCACTCCTTTTGTGACTGGGCCGCCTCCACCATAACCATGAGAATAGTGAAGCGTGACGTTTCTTCCTAAGTTCTTTTGTTTGCCTTGAACAATGTCAATCAGTTTGAACCGAACAAATCCAGAATACCCGCCGTTGTGAACTGTCTCACCAGAGATGTAATTCATCGTGGAGCAGAAGCGTTCTGTCAAATCGGTTTCATGTCGCTTCTTGATGGATGCTTCATGATTACCAGCCGCAACCATTGCAAAGTTCTTTGCATATGGGGCAAAGAAATCAGCACCCGTTTTAATTAAGGCATCGAGATAATTTGAAACCTGATGCTCAGGTCGGAGATCGGATTTGGATGATCTTGGATCATACTTCCCTTGCATTGCACAATACAAATCACCGGCATCAATGATTACGGCATTTCTTTCAAGTGCTTCATCCAAATGTTTCTTCTGAAGAGCGTGATCGGATTTTGGGTTGTCCCAATGTCGATCACTCGTGAGCAATACCCATTGCTCAAACTGGGAAACCTTACGATCCCCCAACATCAGATTGATGTCAAATAGATTCTTCCCTGTTTTCGAAACGTGAAATGGGAGTTCGCTCATGTTCGCTTCTCATTTGCTTTCTTGTCTCCAGCACACCCGAATCTTGTTCTTTAATTCTAAGCAGAAAGCAAAATTGAAACGAGGTCATTTTCTTTTGTCTGCAATTAGCTCATTAACTTCTTTGCAGATTATAGGAAGCGAACAAGCCGAAAGAATCGCAATGATTTGACCTAGACTCAGCAAGCATTGACCACAAGCAAACATTATATTGTTCCCACAACTCTTTTTTGTTTAGTGATTAAATTGAATGCACCCGAAGACGCATCCACTTGATCTTTGTAGGTTGATGCCGGAAAGAATCGAAGCTCTTCAAGGAAATCAGAATTCCAATCTGCTTTTTTTATTGAGACATTATTTGAATTGACTTGGCTGGAGAATGGGTCAGCCCTCAATGCTTTATCTCCTGTTGGCCTGTCAGTCTTCACACGGAATCCAGCAAGCCTTCGAACGGTTGCTTCTGCTGATTCCTTGCCGCCACTTCCTGGCTCTTGTTCAAGTCCTATGATGGTTCCCTTACCATCCGCTTGTGCGGTTTGTTGAATCACCTTTTCACGCTCCGAACTATCCCATTGCCCCCGTATGATGTCCAACACCCAATATCGATTGTCAGAATCAACACCAATCAAAGCTCCCACCGTATAAGCTCCCGCCCCATGTGTTCCAGCCTTATCCCAAAACCGAACACGTTTCCGAATAGATGATTCAGATGGAGCTTCATCAATCCGAATCCTCTCCACCTTAAACATTCCCCCACCAAGCGGAACAGGGTTCTGTCCATACTGACCAGAGAAACCAAACTCCCCCAACTGCATTCTCGATTGCCTCAAAATCTCTCTTGGCAATCGAACCGGATCAAACAAACCATCCACATAAAATTCAGATAGTTCTTTCGGCTTCACTTCAAATCCTTCATTCAAATCTGCTGGAAGTGAAATGTGTTTGACCTTTGCACCCTTCTTTGATTTCTCCAACCAATTACCCGTTGGATCATTCTGATGGAGTCTTTGCATGATAAGAATTGTTGGGGTTAAAGTCTTATCAACTTTTCTGGATGGGAGCGTTTCGTTCATCCATGTATTGGCTTTCTTAATCTCTGCTTCTGACAAAACTTTTTGTGGGTCAATCGGATCATCGATGATCAAGAAATGAGCATGGAAACCAACCGGCGACTTCCCTCCAACCGTGACTGATTTTCTCATTCCCCCTTTTGTATTTGCGAAATATCCTTTGGTGTTTTGATCGTCTCTTAATTCTATTTCTGGAAAACATGCAGAGAATGACGGTTTGGAATCTACTCTGTCATGAGTTGCAATAATGTCTCTGCATTTTCTGGATAAGTCCATTCCCAAATCAAAAGCATGACTTCCGCAAATGTGTCTGGCTGTTGGCATTTGTGTCCAAGTCCAAGCGGGAAAGGCAACCGAAGCAATGGTTGATTTGGTTGATGCTGGTGAGATGTTAATGATGAGATCGTAATCTTTGGGTTTACCTGCAAAGACTCTTTCCGCCACCTCTTGAAGTTCATTGCACAAATATTCAACATGCCAATTCCAAACAGGATCTTCCGGAATGATGACATCCCAAAACTCTTTGAGGAATTCAAAGAACGATTGTTTGGTTATGGATCGGACAAGATCAACTTCACTGAATGACGGATTCAATTCACTTCCCTTTTCGGATAGGGTTTCAACAGATGTTCGATTTGTTTTTTATGATATGCTCTTTCCTTTTTACTTCCTCTAAATAAAAAGTATCTACCTTTCGAATTCTGTTTTACCTTTTCAACATTTGGATGATGTTTCTTTATCTCTTCCAATCTGGTGGTTCCAAATTTGGCTCTCATGGCTCTGGAACCGTACAACTTCCCATTGATCAACCATCCGTCTCTATCACCTTTTCGGCTGTTCACGTTTGGATTTGCATCTCTCATTGATCCGACATAATGAAAGTTACATGCTTGATAAATCGTTCCTATCTCACCGGCCAAATCATCAACGGTTGAAGTGATGACTTTGTATTTCTCTGGGAGCATTTTGATGGATGAGGTTATGAGTTTACTGGCTGAATGTGGGTGTGCCCAATGGATACAAACACCTCTTGAAAGAAGAATTATCTTACCCGTGAAATCGTACTTATCCCAACGCCCAAGATTCTCAATGTATTCTGGAGAGTAGCAGACAACACCACCACAAATGCCCTCCCAAAAGATGCCAAAACAATATTTGACGATAGCAGGCATACAACCAAGCCATTCATATTTTTCAACAATGAGCTTTGCCGTTTTACGATCAATGGGTTTGACTTCAGCTTTTTTAATATCGGTATCGATGGATTCCCACCAAGCACCAAACAGATTCTCACCGGCTTCTACTTTCTGGAAATGCTCTCTCATCAACCGTTGGTGAGCTTTCATTTCACAACCTTGATTGGAAGTTTCTGTTCGATTAGCTTTTGATACTTCTCAATATTGGATTCACGAAGTTCTTTTCTGAGCTTTCGAATCTTTCGCTTCTTTGTGACATCAAGAAAGAAATCACCGTATCGAATTATTTTTTCATTCATACCATTGCCTGTAGTTCTTTAAGATCATTTTCAGGTTTGATTCGCATTCATAAAGAATCTCAATCTTGTTTGTGAATTTATGTTTCTGGATAAGCAAAACAGATTCAGTTTCCAGATGATTGAGATTCAAAAGAATGCAATAATGAATCGCCTCTTCACGTTTGGTTTGCTGATCTTGTTCAGATAGAAATTGAGGCTCATCATACCAATCATCATGATTATCAATCATCAATTGAACGTACCGAACAGATTTTTCAACATCTTCGATTCCGTTTTTGAACCTATGCCGCATCACATATTTGGAAACATTCCCTTCACAATTATCAAAGCCCAATGCCATGATCACATTGATGACTTCAATCTTTCCGTGATTGTAATGGAGCGGGACGTTTACCGGATCATAAGAAGAAGCCGATGGAACATTAGTTTCACCGGCTTCTGAATAGGCGTGTTCATCCATTACTTTTTCCGCTTCTTCTTTTTGGTTGTCTTGGCTTTGGCTTTCTTTGCCGCCGCTTTACCTGCTTTTGTATACGGATATTTCTTTCCAGCTACTCTTGGCATTTGCTCAGTTCCTTTAATTGATATAAACAAAACGAAAGGGAACAGATAAACGACACAATGATTATCGTGTTGATCAATTTTCCATTTCCCTCGCCACTCTAATTCTACGATTCCACATCCTAACAGCAATCTTTTTTTCTGGTGCAAATGGGCCATCAGTGCCGCACACATTGCACGCACACCAAAAGACTTCTGTTGCATCCTCTCCCATGATCTCAAGCCCTTCACCAGCCTCACCACAAAACGGGCAGGCTCTCAAGCAAAACGGTTTCAAATGCTCTTGCCCCTCTGAGCTTCCAAAATCTATTCCTGCAATTCTATTGATCATTCTTTTGTTCCACTTGCTAATTGAATGTTTGAAATTTTTAGCAGTGGGGCCGCTACACTTACACCAAATACAAGCCAACCAATTTTCATCATCATCTTGAAACAAATCAACAAAACGATGACCGCAAAACGGACAATTCTTGTTAATTAGAAATCGAGATTTTGCTTTGGTCATTCTCTCGATTCCTGATCCTGATCGCTTTCAAAATTTCACGTTTGGTTTCTATGCTCAAATTCAATTCATCAACTGAAATGTGAGCGTGAATGTGTTCATGAGTTACCGCACCCTCTACACTCAATTCTATCTTGTCATTGTATCCCCTGTCCTTGTTAAATGTTTTGTTAACAAAAATGGTGGCTGATGAATCACCACCTGCAACCAATCCAACAAGAGCGGCTTCAAAGAAGTTCTTTTTGTGTTCATGAATTTCATTCATGAGTTCACCAAACTCAGGTTCATGCGTCACCCAATTTTCAAAAGTCTTCCGGCTCATGTTCATCATGGAGCAAGCACGACTCACATTGAAATTCGAAGTGACCAGAGCATGAAGAAACAAATGTTGCCTCCCACGCTTTCCGGCTCCCTTCAACAATGCTTCAGTTCTTTCGATTGCGTTCTCTTTGTGTTCAACATCTTGGATTTCATGCCAGATCGAACGAAGCTCTTGAGGCAATTTTTGATAGATGTATTCATGAAAATTCTGAGCCGTTGCCATTGGCGTTTGATCGCTCTTGGCTCTATCAATCGCAAACTTCAAAGCAGGCTTTTCTGATTTCCATTTTCGAAGTGTAACCGTTGAGACTCCAAGCGATTGAGCCATCTTGATTTCACTCATTCCCGACTTGGCAAGCTCATAAGCAAGAATGTAATTCTCATCTTTCCAAACTGATTTCGGCATTCCATCACCTTTACTTTCTGTTTATTTGAAAGTAACAAAAATCACGGTTCAATACAACGCTTACAACATCCAAAAGAAAAGCAAAAACTTTCCGCAAAAAATGCAGAAAGACTAATTGATTTACTCTTATCTGTCGATTATAATAATAGAGTAAGAAATCAATTCACTTCTCAAACACGAAAGAGAGAAAAACCTAATGACCACGAAACGAACCGAATCACTTCTTGAAAGTTTCACAAAACGATACACATCAGAAAAACCGATGACTGTAGATCTTGTGAAAACCATGATTCGAAAATTCGGAAATTTCATGGAAGATAACGACATTTCAATTGTTTACAGTGAAGTTGAAAATCGAGTCAATCGACTAGAAGAAGGTGAAGGATTCGGAACCAGTGATCTGAGTATTTTGTCAGAGGACGTTCGATGGAGCTTGAACATTCTTGCAAACTAGTTCATTCCCAAACCTGAGCAAGTTTTGAAACTGCTCATTTCAAACATTCAAACTCAAGCACGAAAGCAGAAATCAAATGACTACTTACAAAGTTCACATGACAAGACAAAGCAACGATCAAAACAAAGCAGTGTATCGAGAAGTTGAACTTCCGGTTGGGTGGACACTAACATTCGACGAAGTTCGATCTGATTTGGATTTGGCCGAAGTGGTTTTCCATTACGGTCAAAACGAAGTTCAACCTGTCAAAGATCGATATTCAGTTTCAGTTGGTGACGTTATATTTCTTGGAAAAAAAACTTATGCCGTTGCTAGTGTTGGATTCGTGGAACTGGATTTTGAACTTTATGGAGAACTGTTATCCTCCGATGATCCATATTGGTTCATGCTTGAGTTCAGCAATAAATTCAAGCACGAGAACAACACTTGCGGACGATAAAAAACTTTCCGCAAAAAATGCAGAAAGACTAATTGATTTATTCTTATCTGTCGATTATAATAATAGAGTAAGAAATCAATTCACTTCTCAAACACGAAAGCAAAAAAGATGATCACAGCAAACCAAGCAGCCGCCAAAATTCGAAGAGCAATCAAAAAAGCTGGATACAATCCAAATGGCAGAGTCAGGGTTAAAACCACCGATTATGAAAGAGGAATTTGGATTGATGTCCCGATGAGTGACGAAGAGCTACAAATCGCAATCAGTGAAGCTATGCAAGAAATAGATTCCATCAACGGATATTACGGAAGCGATTTTACTTACAACTGGTAACAAAAATAAAACCTGAGCAAGTTTGAAAACTGCTCATTTCAAAAAAATATCAACTCGATAATACTTAAACACTCAACATTTTCTTAAAACAAAAGAGGAACCCAAATCATGATTACTGTTTACGGTGCAAATACTAAAGTTGAAGACTTGCGAACCATCCCACTCGATAAGCCTGAAAAAGCTGGTGCATACTGGCAGGGGATTCAACACGGTCGGTTGGTCGATGTGATCACTGGTCAAATTTCTGCTCGTGGCTGGTCAATAACTGAATCTCGATTTAGTCTTTCGAAAGATCGTGCAGATTTAGCCGGAGCTTTCAAGCTACGATTGCCAAACATCCAAACTCCCGAAGGCATGGACTTATCTCTTGGCTTCGTCACTTCGAACGCCATGCGAAAATCTTTGAAGATGGTTGTCGGAGCCGTGGTTCAAGTTTGCAACAACGGAATGGCAACGGGCGAAATCGTTATGCAGAAGAAGCACACAAGCGGATTCAGTTTGAACCATGAGATCAACGAAAGTTTGAACCAATATCAAACTCGTGCATCACTGATTCAAGAGACTGTTCAAGCTCTTCGAGAAACCGAAATCAGCAACGAACAATCCGATCAGATTTTGATGGAAGCCGGAAGAAATCGACTGATGCCATTCAGCCGAATCGGAGCAGTTGATAAAGAGTTCCGAAAGCCAACTTTCGCTGAACACGGACGTGGAACAAGTTGGGCTTTGCTCAATGCCTTCACCTATATCGTCAAGAAGAATCCAGCACAACAGCAGATGGAACAGATGAATCGATTCCGTGAGTTGTTGCCGACCACGATTCCAACATCTGATCAAGTTGTTGATGTGATCGGACTCAACTAAAACCTTGGCGGCTCATCGGACGGATTCGATGAGTCGCTCTTTTTTATCAACATTGACAACATAAGTTAGATATGTTATACTGAAGAAAATCATTCAATCACGGAGAAGGTAAAGATGCCAACGCCAACAATCACAGAAAGATTTGCAGAAGTTGAGAGACTCATTCTCAAAACTTGCAGAGAGTTCAGCCATCAATACGGGAAGGATTTCGAAGACTGCTTTTCCGAAGCTCAAGAACACTTCCTGACAGCTTGCCAAAAGTTTGATGAATCCAAGGGTGCAAAGTTTTCAACGTATGTAAGAAACACAATCTGGTTCCGTCTCATGGATTCCAGAAGAAAAGAATTGAAGCGGAATGAACTTCTCAAGCGTGAAGATTCTGAAGCTCTGGATTGTTGCACTTCAATTCAGATTACTGATTTTGATATTGATGACTTCATTAAGTTGATGAGACTTTCGGAAGATGCTTCTTTTGTTGTGAAGTTATGTTTGGCGAATGAGTATGAACCAAGTTTCCGAAAAGGGCAACAAGAGATTCGAGCGGGGTTGATGAAGAGCGGTTGGAGTTCAAAGCGTTGTTCAACAGCATTCCAAGAGATCAGCAACGCAATGAACAAGGGTTAAACGATGACAAAATTATATCCATATCAAAAGCGTGGCGTGAAAATGATTGAAGCGTTTAACGGTCGTGCTTTGCTTGCTGATGAAATGGGACTGGGCAAAACAATTCAAGCTCTCTATTATCACAAGCGTAACAAAAAAGGAACAACGATTGTTGTTTGTCCTGCTTCACTCAAATTCAACTGGGCGAGAGAAGCCGCCAACCATATCAAACAATCATCAATGATTGTTGAGGGACGCAAGCCACCAACCAGAGCGGGATTCAAACGCAATCGATTCATCATCATCAACTATGAAGTTCTCTCTTACTGGGTTGATCATCTCAAGAAGTTCAAACCAACTCTTTTGATTCTTGATGAATGCCATTACATCAAAAACAGGAAAGCAAAAAGAACGAGAGCGGTTCAGGCTCTTGCCAAGAACATTGATGAAGTGATTGCTATTTCTGGAACTCCGTTGACCAATCGACCAAGTGAATTGTTTCCGGTTTTGAATCTACTTCGACCAGACAAATTCAAATCGTTCATGCCATACGCTCATCGATATTGTGACGCAAAGAAAAACCGTTGGGGTTGGGATTTCAAGGGAGCCAAAAACCTTGATGAGCTTCACGAAAAGTTGACTTCAACCATGATGATTCGACGAAAGAAGATGGATGTGCTTCAAGACTTGCCAGAGAAATCAAGAAACGTAATTACAATTCCAATATCAAACCGCAAAGAATACGATGAAGCCGAAACCGATTTGATTGCATGGCTTTCAAAGTTCAACATTGGAAAAGCCAAGAGAGCCGAAGCCGCTGAACGATTAGTTCGCATGGGATACTTGAAACGACTTGCCGCCGAATTGAAAATTGAAGCGGTGGTTGACTGGATCAAAGATTTCATGTTTGAGACAAATGAAAAGTTGGTTGTGTTTGGGATTCATAAGAAGATCATTGAGAGACTGCAACAGGAGTTTCCAAAATCGGTTTCGATTACAGGTGAAACCAAATCCAAAGATAGACAACTTGCGGTTGATAAGTTTCAGAAAGACAAGTCAACACGATTATTCATTGGTAACATTCAAGCCGCTGGTGTTGGGTTGACTTTGACTTCTGCAAGCACTCTTTTGTTTGCTGAACTTGGGTGGACTCCATCGGAGCATTCGCAAGCCGAAGATAGAATTCACAGAATCGGACAACGCAACACGGCAAGATGCTTCTACATGATTGCCGCCGATACGATTGAAGAGAAGTTGTCACAAATCATCCAGAACAAACAAAGCGTTTTGACTTCAACTCTGGATGGTGGGGACGTTGAAGAAGAACTCACAATATTTGATGAACTACAAAAGGAGATGACACAGTGAAAACCAAAACAACTCTTTATTTGCGTGGTATATCCACAGAAGTAAAAAACCATTTCAAGGCTCATTGTGCGAAGCGTGGAAAAACCATGACTGAGAAAATTGAAGAGCTTATGAGAGACACAATCAAAAAGGATTCCACACTTGAAACTAGATGATCTACTTGAACGATTGAAAATCAAATTCGTTCGTGAGGGTCATCATCATTCGAGAGCCGGTTGGATTCAAACGGATTGTCCGTTTTGTGGAAGAGACTCAAACAAGTTTCATCTTGGTTGGAATCTTGAAAGCAATTATGTTCATTGCTGGAGATGTGGTCATCACAAATTGAATCAGACTCTGGTTGAGTTAACCAATATTTCATTCGTTGAAATTAACGAACTGATAAAAACACTCACCAAATCAACGAACGTAATTCAACACGATCCAAGAGGTGAGGTTAAGATTCCAAATGGTGTCGGTGATCTGCAAAAACAGCATCGGAAATATTTGCAGAAACGCAGATACAACCC
>Ga0163179_10001095_pt1 | contig 19343 bp, 18 predicted proteins | sample AtlANTMetagenome_FD_109643 | JGI IMG/M metagenome (GOLD analysis project Ga0163179, IMG submission 109643) | Marine eukaryotic phytoplankton communities from the Atlantic Ocean - Atlantic ANT 2 Metagenome | ecosystem: Environmental > Aquatic > Marine > Oceanic | place: North Atlantic Ocean... | reverse complement strand
TTTTGAAGTTGCTGATAACTCAAGAATTAAAGCGGCAAAACCAACCATTGATTATGTCTTAAATGACGGAGGCTCATGCATACTAATGTCACACCTTGGTAGGCCAGAAGGAAAAGACCCCTCACTTTCTTTAAAACACATTTTAAGGGAAGCAGAAGAATGTCTAGGAAGAAAAATAAAATTTATAGACGACTGTATAGGCCAAAAAGTAGAAAGCGCTGTGAAAGCCCTTTTGCCAGGAGAGGTGCTAATGCTAGAAAACCTAAGATTTTATAAGCAAGAGGTTTTGGGCGACGAATTATTTTCTCAGAAACTTTCAAAAGCAGGAAATGTTTATATTAATGATGCTTTTGGAACAAGCCATAGAAATCACGCCTCTACATCAACAGTGGCAGGATTTTTTAATGAAAAAGGGGCAGGACTGCTTTTGCTAAAAGAACTGGAGGCGATAGATAAAGTTCTCAAATCAAAAACCTCACCAGTAACAGCAATTATTGGAGGAGCCAAAGTCTCTTCAAAAATACCAATTATCAAAAATCTATTGTCAATAGCAGACAACCTTGTTATTGGAGGAGGAATGGCCTATACTTTTATTAAATCTAAAGGAGGTCAGGTTGGCAAATCAATATATGAGCCGGAAATGGTTCCTGTCTGTAAAGACTTGATCTTAGAGGCCAAAAAAAATAGAGTTTCGGTTTGTTTACCTAAAGACGTTGTTGCTGCAAAAGAGTTTAGCAATAATGCAAAAATAAAAGTTGTTGAGGCGCACAACATCGATAAAGACTGGATGGGATTAGATATAGGGCCAGAGACAGAAAAATATTTTGCTTCTATTATTTTAAAAAGTCAAACCATATTATGGAATGGGCCTTTAGGGGTTTTTGAAATGGACGCATTTTCTGGAGGAACAAAGGCTGTAGCGACTTCAGTTGCAGAAGCAACAAAAAAAGGCTGTTTCTCTTTAGTAGGAGGAGGAGACTCTGTAGCCGCTTTAACAAAATTTAACCTCTTTGAGAAAGTAAGCTATGTTAGTACAGGAGGAGGGGCAATGCTAGAAAGCCTTGAAGGAAAAACGCTTCCAGGCATAGCCGTCCTGTTATAATAAAAAACAAGATTAACATGATAAAGCTGTTTAGAATTTTTGCGCTAATCTTTCTGTTGTCAGAAACTTTAAGCGCTTTTTCCGAAAATCACCCCAACCAAACAAGCGACAGTCTTTATAATTTTAACACAGATACTATAAAGACAAGACTGAAAACACTTAACAATAAAACTCCAATAGAAATATCGTATACTCCTGAATTAGAAGAGCTTATAAAGGAGTATCTAAAAACTAGAGCAAAGCACTTTAATAATAGGGTAAAAATAATAGACTACTATTTTCCAATTTTTGAAAAAGCACTACAAAATCACAAAATTCCTTTAGAACTAAAATACCTGCCTATAGTAGAATCTAGTTTAAGGCCAAAAGCAATATCAAAAGCCGGGGCAACAGGCTTGTGGCAATTTATGTATGCTGCTGCAAAAGAAAATGGATTAGAACTTAATAGCTATATAGATGAACGAATGGATCCTGAAAAATCATCAGTAGCAGCAGCAAAATATTTGCTAAAACTTTATAATATTTATGATGACTGGGTTTTAGCCATTGCGGCTTATAATGCTGGGCCGAGAACAATTTCAAAAGCAATTATAAGGTCAGGAGGCTACAAAAACTTTTGGAATATTAGAGGCTTTTTACCTTACGAAACAGCAAAATATGTCCCTTCATTTATAGCAACAATGTATGTTTTAGAGTACTCAAAGGAACATAAAATTTATATTAACAAAGAAAATTTTGTGAGCTTAAAAACAGACACTATTCATGTAAAAAAGCAAATAGCTTTTTCTCATATTGCAAAATTTTTAGAAATTCCTTTAGACACAATAGAATTTTTGAACCCAGCATATATTCATAAGATAATTCCTAGAATTAAAAACAAAAAATATGTTGTCACGCTGCCCGCTGATCAAGCACTTTTATATGCTGCCAAAGAAGAAGAGCTATATTTATATTCAGAAAAAGAATTTGAAGACAGAGAAAAGCCTTTACCAGAACTATACAGCATAAATTCTAAAATAATTTATAAAATAAAGCAGGGAGATTATTTGGGTAAAATCAGCAACAGGTTTGGGGTTAAAATAAAAGACATCATCAGGTGGAACAACCTTGTAAATGACAAAATAAAAGAAAACCAAAGATTAATAATTTTTCCAAAAAGAATTCCAAAAAATTAATCTTATTTTTAAAGGAGCAGAAGAAATGAAAAAAGCCATATTTTTTATAGCAATTATCTTGTTGGGCTGTCAAAACGATTCAAAAATTATTTTGGCTTCTTCTGGAAATCTGAACGAAGTTTCAGTAGTTATAGAAAATGATTTGTGGAAGGGGGTTGTGGGAAAAGAGCTAAAAACAATTTTTTCTAAACCAATATATGGATTGCCTCAGCAAGAGAAACAATTTATTCTTAGGCAAATGCCTCCAGCAGTATTTTCGGGCTTTGCCACAAAATCAAGAGCGATAATTAAAATAGAGCAAAACAAGAAAAAAGCAGCAAGGGTCGTGTCTAACAAATATGCTTCGCCCCAAAAAATTATTATAATTTCTGGAGAGAACAGCAATGAAATTGTTGAGCAGATAAGATTAAGCGCCAACAAAACCAGAAAGATTCTTAAAACCATTGAGATTAGAGAAAAACAACGAAGAATAAAAAAATCACTTAGCACCTCTCCTGTCCTTGAAAAAACATTTAACATTAGTCTAGACTACCCCTCGGTATATAGAGAGGCAGGTGTTTCAGAAAATTTTGTTTGGCTTAGAAAGGATACAAAAAATGGTTCGGTAAATTTATTAATATTTGAAACGCCTTTAACTAAAGAAAAGTCAAAACAGGGAAAAACAATTATTGTAAGAGACTCTGTTGCAAAAAGAAAGATCCCAGGACCAATAAAAGGAACATATATGTCAACAGACCCAGAATACATCACTGCGTCAAAGCCGCTTTTAATTAATAACAAAAAAGGCACAGAAACTAGAGGGTTGTGGGAGGTTAAAAATCAATTTATGGGAGGACCTTTTATTAACTTTTCAGTTATAGACTCAATTAATAAAAGAACGTTATATTTAGATGGGTTTGTTTATTCTCCGGGAACAACAAAAGCAGACTATGTTTTTGAGCTTGAAGCAATAATTAAAAGTCTAAGAATACTGAAATAAAAACAAAAGACACCTATTCTTCCCCCTTTTCTCCCTTAGACTCATCCTCTTTAAGGGCTTTTTTAAACTCCTTAACTCCTTCTCCGGTGCTTTTTATTGCGCCACCAAGCTTTTTTCCGATAGCCTTTCCTCCAAAAAAAAGAAGGGCAAGAATAACCACAACAGCGATTTGCCAAGGACCAATTGCTAGAGGCAATAAAGATAAAATCATAGCATTAAATTTTCAACAAAGTTAGTAATTAAAAGTTTATTTTTAAACCATTGCTGATTATAATCAAATCCAGAATTGTAATTATATTTCAGTATTTTTGAAAATCATGAAGAATAAGAGAAAAAAAAGACCCTTTTTGGACGAACTCTATAAGCAATACAAAGTGGTGGTCTCAAATGACCGCACCTTTGAAGAAAGACTTTCATTTAAAACTAATAAACTAGGGGTTTTTCTTATAAGCCTTATATACACGTCTGCACTGATAGCGCTCACAATTTGCCTTGTTTTTTTCACCCAACTAAAAGAGTATGTGCCAGGATACTCGTCCTTAGAGCTATTAAGAAACACGACAGAACAAGGCTTTAAACTAGACTCTATTGAAAAAGTCATGAAGTTTAAAAACCAATACTACAATTCTATAAAAAAGGTTTTGACTGGAGAGCTTGACTCAATTACTTTCAACAGCGACTCCATTATTAATGAAATTAATTCAGAAAAATTATCTTTAGAACTGAGCCCTTCCAAGGAAGACACTCTTTTAAGAAGATATATTGAAGAGCAAGACTTGTTTAACCTAACAAGCAGCCAACTTCTAATAGAAAATAAAACTCTATTTCACCCGGTTCAAGGACAGATTACTCAAAAGTTTAATAAAAAAGAAGATCATTTTGCTATAGACATTGCTGTTGACACAGGAACACCTATAAAGGCAATTTCTGACGGGAGAATACTGTTTGCAGATTGGACTATTCAAACAGGATATGTTATTATTGTTGATCATGGAGACATGCTTGTGTCTGTTTATAAACACAACTCAAAACTTATTAAAACCCAAAATGAAACTGTAAGTGCAGGAGAAATAATTGCATTATCAGGAAATCATGGAACATTAACTTCTGGCCCACACTTACATTTTGAGGTCTGGAAAAATGGAGCCCCAATAGATCCAATAGAATTATTCAATTTCAAATAAAGTCAATGCTTAAGCACATAATAATAAACTTTTTAGCTAGACGACGTAAAAAAGAAATTGAGAAATGGGCTAAAAACCCAATAAGGAGTCAGCAAAAAACATTAACAAAATTAATAGATGCAGGAGCAAAAACACTTTTTGGCAAAGACCATTTTTTTTCACAAATCACAACATATGAAGACTATAAAAAACACGTTCCTATATCCGATTATGAGGGAATAAAAAAATACATAAACAAAATAATAGAGGGGCACAAAAATATTTTATGGCCAGGTCGCCCCGAATATTTTGCTATCACCTCAGGAACAACTTCTGGAGCAAAATATATTCCTATAACAAAAGACAGCCTTCCAAGCCTTATGGGAGGAGCTAAAGACGCATTGTTTGTGTATATTGCAAACACAGGGAATACAAAAGTCCTTGGAGGTAAACATATTTTTTTACAAGGCAGTCCTGAGTTGAAAACAATAGGTGGGGTTAAAACAGGTAGGCTTTCAGGAATTTCTGCACATCACTACCCTTTTTATTTAAATCTTTCAAAACTTCCTTCTTATAAAACAAACTGCATTACTGATTGGGAAAAAAAAGTTGACAAAATTGTTGAAGAAACAATAAACAAAGACATGAGAATTCTTAGCGGCATACCTTCTTGGTTACAAATGTATTTTGAAAAACTTCAAGAAGTAGCAAACAAACCAATAGCAGAAATTTTTAAAAACTTTGAACTATTAATTTATGGAGGGGTTAGTTATGCTCCATATAAGAATAAATTTGAAAAGCTGATAGGGAAAAAAGTTGATACTATAGAGGTGTATCCAGCAAGTGAGGGTTTTTTTGCCTTTCAAAACGAACAAGAATCCGAGGATTTATTACTAATTCTAAATTCAGGAATTTTCTATGAATTTATTAAAGAAAAAAACTACTTAGATTCAAAATATAATAGGGTTTCTTTAGAAGAAATAGAAATAGGGACAAACTATGTTTTAATCATTTCCACTACCGCAGGTTTATGGGGGTACAACACTGGAGACACAGTTCGGTTTACGTCCACTTATCCTTATAAAATAGTGGTAACTGGTAGAATAAAGCAATTTTTATCTGCTTTTGGAGAGCACATAATAGTTAAAGAGGTTGAAGACGCAATTGAAAAAACATGTAAAAGCACTAAAATTATTATAAACGAATTTACTGTTGCACCAAAATTTGGGATCGACAGGTCAACGTCTTTTCATGAATGGTTTATAGATTTTGAATCTGAAGAAGCAAGCACAAATCAATTTGCACAAATCTTAGACAAAAATCTTCAAGATCAAAACAAATACTACAAAGACTTAATTCTAGGCAAGGTTATAAGCCCTTTAAAAATAACAAAAATTAAAAAACATGGCTTTAAAAAATACATGAATTCAATTGGTAAGCTTGGAGGTCAAAACAAAATTCCTAAAATTTCAAATGACAGAACTATTGCAGAAAAATTGCATAAACTAAATCTGATAATTTAAAAGATAATAAGTCTTTAATAAAATAAAAAACAGTATCCTTCGTTTAATTATTACAAAAATATAACGCTATGACTAATGACAAAAAATCAGCTGAAAATGAAGAAATAGACATATCTATTCTTTTAGAAAAAATAAAAAACTTTTTTTTAAATATAGTTTTAGGGATTTTTATAAACATAAAAGAACTCGTTTCTGCCTGGAAAACTCTTTCAGTAATTATTATTTTTGGTACAATTGTAGGAGGTATAAGTGAAAAATTTACAGAAACAGACGCCTCAAAAGATGCGTCAGTTTTATTAAGGATAAATTTTGATGCAGGGAACTATGTTTATGACGCCATAAACTTAATAAACCAAAAAATAGAAGCAGAGGATAATCAGTTTTTTATTAATGAAATGAGGTTTAATGAAGGCGAGATTCTAGAAGAAATTAGCATTAAACCAATAATAGACCTAAAAGATATCTTAAAAGACGAAATAAATGTAAACCAAATTAAAACTCTTTTTGATAACCTAGAGTTCGAAGATAATTTAGCAATGACCAAAGGGTTTGTCTCTGACTATGAATACCACGTTCTAAATCTTAAAATGTCGTCTTTTGCCACTTCTGCTTCAGTAGGAAAAATAATCGAGTATTTTAATAAAAATCCATTGTTTATTGGCTTAAAAGAAAGGCAGCTTCAAAGTATTACAAGTACTATTTTTAACAATGAGCAGACAATTAAGCAAATAGATAGGCTTATAGAAAAATATAGTTCATCAGAAAATTTTGCAAAAAACACTTCACAATTATATATAGACAGTAAGACTTATTTACCCAATGAGATTATTAAGATAAAAATTCAACTTGAAGAGCAAAATGAAGAGCTAAAAGGAGAAAGAATTTTGTCTGCAGAGACAGTAATGGTGATTAATGACACGAGTCTTTTAGTGCAACAAGAAGCGCTAAGTGACAATAAAATGATTTATTATCCCGCTTTATTAGTCCTTGCGTTTATATTAGCAGCGTGTGTTTTAAAACTATACAAATACTTAGAAAAATTAGAAAAAAAATCTTCTAAAAATTAATAATCCCTTCAGCGTAAAATAACAATGAATGTGTTTCTAATTTAACAGTTAACAGAGGCCGTCAAAATAAAATTCGTTTAAAAACTGGCTAATAGATTAGAGAATAAATTCAGGAATTTTATTTTAAAAAACAAACACCAATGAGATTAAAGAAAAGCAAATTTTGTTTTATAACTATTGGATTAATCACACTAGCCCTTGGAGTTTTAGCGTCATATTTTTTACCAGAAAAATATTTATATGACGCGGTGCATATATATAATGACCCATACAATGAAAAAGGATTTATAAGGAGCTATCCTGTTAGCATGTGGTTTTACGATTTTTTCATGCTCAACAAGCTTCCATTTTCTTTAATTGGAGCCATTCAAATAACAACTATATTTTGGCTGTTTTTTAAACAAGGAATTCCTGAAAAGTTTAATAGGCTTTATTTTAGCAATATCCTTATCTGGTTTTCATTAATTGCAATTTCAATTTACATCTCCATTCCGTCAAAAGAGTTTATTAATATTCTTTTTGTTTTTATGGTTGTTTACTATTTAAGAAAAAATTTTAAAAACTTAAAAATCAAAATAATATTTGTTCTTTTATTATTTGTTGCGTACGGCATATGGTTTAGGCCATACTATGCATTAATCCCTTTTTTGGCTATAGCCTCATTTTTTGTTTCAAAAATTAAAAGCCGAAATAAAATTATCAATATTATTATAGTATCATTATTAATAGCCGTTTTTATGTCTCTAAGCTATGGAGCTATTAAAGGAGAATTTATGTCTGAAAGTACTAGAGAGGCTCTTAATGAAAAAAGAGAGGGCAGTTTAGATGCGCAAACACTAATTCTTTCCCCTGTTGAAACTAGTTCTATATTAGGAGAGTCAGTAGGAATATTATATGGGTATTTTTCTGTTAACCTGCCTTTTGAAGGTCTTAAATTTATATATAAGCCGCATGTAATATTGTTTGTTTTTTGGCAATTATCTGTGTTTTTAGTGTTGTTTTCCAATTATAGTAAATGTTTAAAAGGTAAGACAGTAAATTTTAAGACAAAGGCGTGGATTTTTCACATTTTATTTTCATATTTTGTTATACAAGGAGTTTTTGAACCAGACCTAGGGTCTTCAATACGGCATAAAATAGGTATCCTTCCTCTGATTTATGAGGCAATATTTTATAATAGGATAAAAACATAAAACAGTGATGAACTATAGAGCATATTATTTTAACAAAATATTTCCAATATTTTTAAGTTTTTTTGCCGCTACTATTGTTTTTAGAGAGTTTTCAGCATATGTTTTGGCTCTTCTTTTCATAATTTCATTAATATTCTATAAAGAGATCTATTTTAATAGAAAAAAAACTTTAGAGTTTTTATTTATATCTATTCCGCTATTATTGCAAATAATTTTTTTTTGGAATAATGAAAGTTTTTATGATGCTGTAAAAGAAATTGAAAAATACACAGCATATTTGGTTCTCCCGCTTATAATAGTTTTTCAAAAAGCTACCCTAAATATTGAGAAAATATTAAGCTGGTTTTCTATATTTTTTACTACAATACTTTTTTTTGGAATTTTAAAATATATAATATTAAATTTTGATTCTGTAGCTCAATATATTAATGGAGAATTGGCGTGGCAAATGGGCTATGCCATTTCTAATAGTCTAGGGTCACACGCTCCCGCCCTAAACCTGCATATTTCATTTCTTTGTTTCATAAATCTACACCTATTGCTTTACTCTTTAAAAACTTCTCAGAATATAAATCAGGTTTTTTTAAAAACCTCTCTGTTATTAATTTCTATTTCTGCCCTTTTAATTATTAACACAAGGCTTGCAATTTTTGTGTTTTTTATTGGAGCTATAGTATTGATCTTATTCCAAGAGATAAAGAACGCTTTTAAATACAAAATTGTAATAGGAGTTTCAATTTTAATTTTGACATTAGGGTTTTTAAAAATATTTCCATCGACTATGGATAAATTTATAAATAAAACCTTTAATGATATAGAGATGGTAGGACAACTAGACGAGATTAATAATCCAGAGGAAAAAATTTATGGTTCGTTAGTTACACGGCTTACGGTTTGGAAAACAGTTTTAAATATTTCCTCTTCAAGCTTGTTTTTTGGACATGGGGTTTCAGCTGCGCATTCTAATTTGTTTTATGCTTATGAAAACATGAATCAAAAATTTTTAGCAAAATACAAATTTAAGGTTCACAATCAATTCTTAGATTTTCTGTTAAAATTTGGAATTTTAGGGATAGTTTTAGCTTGCCTGTTTTTTTTAAATATTTTAAGGCTAGCGTTAAAACTTAATATGCCTTACATTTTTTATTTTTTTGTCCTTTTTTCATTAGCCAATATGGTAGATGATTTTTTGATTAGATATGACGGTATCGTTTTTAGTGCTTTTTGGATAAGTGTTTTTTCAAAACTATATATTGATAAGCAAAAAAAACTCAAGCTTTATAAAGCTTTTTCATAACGTTAAAATTATTTTTAATATCAAATAAAAGTTTTGCCCTGTTATAGCCATTATTCCCCAATATTTTTCGGGTGCTTTTGTTTTTCAACAAATTTAGACAGTCATTAAACTCAGACAATGAATTAAATAAATAGCCTGTTTCAGCATGTTTCACTACATCTTTATTCCCAATTATATTTGTTGCTATGACTGGTTTTTTCATTGCCATAGCCTCTAATAATGCAATAGGCAGTCCTTCCCAAAGAGAAGTTTGCAAATAGATATCAATTTCGTTTAGCTTTTTAATACCCTCATTTCTATTCATAAACCAGCCTGTAATTTTAATATTCTTCGCTGTAATTAAATGCTTTAATTCTCCATCTCCAATCCATAAAAAATTAATGTTCGGATTTTGTACTGCAATTTCATTAAACAATTTAGGGTTTCTAGCATGAGTAATTCGCCCCAGAATGCCTAGAGTTAATTTTGTTCTTTTTTTTCTTGAGACTAATTTTGCAACTTCTTCTACATTAACTCCGTTTCTTATCAAAGAAGCTTTTCCAAGCTTCTTAGCATAGCTAAACTCAGTGTCTCCACATGCTATTGTTAAGCCACCAAGAGCCGTAACACTTTTTTCAATAAAATGAAACATTTTTCTTTTCAAAGAGGAGATGTCTTGTCTTAAAAAAGCATATCCATGAGGAGTATAGAACAATTTTGATTTAGAAAAAGAAAAAAGATAAGCCAATCTTCCTATAACGCTTATTTTTGAAGAATGTAAATGAATAATATTTGGCTTGATTAGTTTTATCTGTTTAATTAAACTAATTAATGATAAAAAATCTTTACTAATTGAAATTTCTTTTGAAATAGAAACATTAATTAATTCTACGTTTTTATTAAAATCTTCTTTAATTTTTTCTGGAATAATTTCAGGCCTTTTATCACTATAGATTATAGTAGTTTCAGTTTCTTGATCTTGCCCAAAATAATTAGATAAATCAATAAAGTAGCTATATACCCCTCCCCCAAGAGCCTCAACAATATGTAAAACTTTAATTTTTTGCATTTAAATTTTAATCAAAGATAGATTCCTTTTTTACAATTTTATAATCATTCAATCGTTTTAAACTTAAAAAATATTGTAAAATAGCTAAATGTTAAAAAAATATGCAGGTAGATATTCAAAATATCTAAGGCCAATATCAATAATATTTGATTTAAGTACAATTAATTTCTTGATTGTAATACTGTTTTCGTCCAACTTTTCTGAGCCAATGTATTTTATTGTTTTTTCTTTATTTTGGATAATTTCAGCATATATTACAAGGTTTTATGAAGTATACAGGTTTACAAAGCTAGTAACAATAATTTCTCATTTAATTACTCAAGGCTTATTATTTACAATTATAGTTTTTGCTTTTTTTGGTTTTATTGAGTCTCAGACACCTGAAACAACTCAGACCATAAAGTATATTAGCCTTTCTTTTGTCGCAATTACTTTTTTTAAATTTCTAGTTTTTTATGGCCTTCAAAGCTATAGGCTAGGGTTTGGCGGAAATTTTAGAAAAACAATTATTATTGGGAATAATGATGCAGTTAAAGAGCTAGAAAGCTTCTTTGCAAATCAAAAAGAACTAGGCTATGAAAACAGAAAAACATTTAGGATTAAAAAAGGTTTTTCTATTCAAGACTGTTTTGAGCAGATTTTAAATTTAAACATCGATGAAGTTTATTGTTCGGTTAGCGAACTAGATAATGATCAAATTAAAATTTTAATTGACTTTTGTAACAATAATTTTAAAATATTAAAATTTATTTCTGCAAGAGGGGAGTTATTATCAAAGAAATTAAAATCAGACACCTATGGATATTCAACAGTGCAATCCCTTAGAGACATGCCGCTAACTAATGATTATAATATTTTTTTAAAAAGATCTTTTGATATAGTTTTTTCTCTTACTATAATTATAGGGATTCTTTCTTGGCTAATACCCCTAATAGCAGTACTTATTAAAATAGAATCAAATGGCCCAGTATTTTTTTTACAAAAAAGGAATGGATATAGATATAAGGAATTTCTATGTATAAAATTTAGGTCAATGATTGTAAATAAAGATGCTGACACTGAACAAGCAAAAAGAGGAGATATTAGAGTTACAAGGCTAGGGAAATTTATTAGAAAAAGAAGTATAGACGAGCTACCACAATTTTTCAATGTCTTGATTGGCAATATGTCAGTAGTAGGGCCTAGACCTCATATGATAACTGAGAATAAAAAATATGCTAAAACCGTAAACAAATTTATGGTAAGACACTTTGTTAAACCAGGGATATCAGGCTTAGCTCAAGTTAAGGGATATAGGGGGGAAATAGCAATAAAATCAGATATTGTTAATAGAATTAAATATGATTTATATTATATTGAAAACTGGTCTTTTTTATTAGACCTTAAAATAATTACACTAACAGTGTTAAATTCATTAAAAGGAGAGAAAAAAGCATATTAATTTTTTTATTGTTAGACATCTGCTATTTTTACTATTCGATATAATAAGCTATGAACATACTTATTTTAGGCTCAGGAGGAAGAGAGCATGCATTTGCTAAAAAAATAAAATCAAGCAAGCATTGTAAAAATGTATTTATTGCCCCAGGGAATTCAGGGACAGCAAAAATTGGTAAAAATCTTAACATTGATTACAATGACTTTCCAGCAATAAAAAAAATTGTTTTGCAGCATAATGTTAGCATGGTTGTTGTTGGCCCAGAAGACCCTCTTGTAAACGGCATTCATGACTTTTTTTTAGATGACAAAGACCTGAGGAACATTATGATAATAGGGCCGCGATCTAAGGGCGCTAGCTTAGAGGGCAGTAAGAGTTTTTCAAAAGAATTTATGAATCGCCACAATATTCCAACGGCAGCCCATAAAACATTCAATAAGAGTCAAATAAATAAGGCAAATAAATTTTTAGAATCCTTATCTCCACCTTATGTTTTAAAAGCAGATGGTCTTGCCGCGGGAAAAGGAGTATTAATAATTGAATCCTTAGATGAAGCAAAAAAAGAACTCTATAAAATGTTATGTAAAAACAAATTTGGAGCTGCTAGCTCTCAGGTGGTTGTAGAAGAGTTTTTAAAGGGAATTGAGCTTAGTTGTTTTGTGATAACTGACGGGAATTCTTACCAGATTCTTCCTTCGGCTAAGGATTATAAGAGAATAGGAGAAGGAGATCAGGGGTTAAATACTGGAGGCATGGGGGCAATCTCCCCTCCGCCCTTTGTTGACGACATTCTTATGGATAAAATAGAACAAAACATTATAAAACCTACAATTAATGGGTTAAAAAAAGATCAAATTCCATATCAAGGGTTTGTGTTTATAGGCTTAATGATAGTAGATGATAACCCTTATGTAATTGAATATAATGTTAGGATGGGAGATCCAGAAACTGAAGCAGTATTTCCTAGAATTCAAAATGATATAGTAGAAGTTTTTAAATCAATTTATAACAACACTTTGAAAAATCATCCTATATTAATTGATGAAAGGTCAGCAGCTACAGTGGTAATAACTTCAGGAGGTTATCCTAAATTGTATCATAAAGGCTATGAAATTAATGGCTTATTAGGAATTACAAACTCTATAGTATTTCATGCTGGAGCCAAGTTGAAAAATAATAAAACAGTTACTTCTGGGGGAAGGGTTTTAGCAATCACCTCTTTGTCAAAAAATTATAAAGATGCCTTAAAAACATCATATAAAAACATTTCAAAAATAAACTTTAAGGATATGTACTACAGGCGAGATATTGGATTTGATTTATAAATAAGAGTGCGCGGTGATACTTTTGTCCTCTTCATTATTGTCATCAAAGGATTTTAACTGAATCATCCAATAAATAAATGCTGAAAATCCAACAATAAAAAAGATCCACCCAACAACATTAGACATCCACCAATCACTTTCCCCTAGAGTCCTTAAAAAATCAAAAGGGAAAAAGAGATAATTTACAAACAAATCTTCAATTCCATAAAAAAAACTTTTCATCGCTCTTATATTAATTTAACAAACCAAATATACAAATCTTTAAAGAATATCTCCGAATTATCAACCCTGCAAAAAGTGAATGGCGGAACTTTGAAACAAATAAAGTATCTTTATTGTTTAATTAGTGCATTATGTTTGTAAAAAAAGCTATAGAAATTTTTAATCAAGCGACACAAGATTTTAAAAAATCAGATGACATCAATAAACCATTAGTTAATAGGTTTGATTTTTCCCAAAACTATATTGAGCACTTACTTTATAAAAAATCTTGGATAGATACTGTTCAGTGGGCATACGAAGACCTTATAAGAGATCCAGATATTGACCCTGTAGGAGCCCTGGGTTTAAAAAGAAAAATTGATGCTTCAAATCAAGATAGAACAGACACAGTCGAAATGCTTGATGAATATTTTTTGAAAAAAAATAAAGATGTTAATGTTTTGGCAAATGCTACAATTAATACAGAAAGTCCTGCTTGGGCATTGGATCGACTTTCCATTTTAGAATTAAAAATATATCATATGAATATTGAAGCACGAAGAAACGATGCTTCTGTTGAACATAAAACAAAATGTGAATTAAAATTAAAAGTTTTAATTCAACAACGACAAGATTTATCAATAGCAATAAATGAGCTTTTGTCTGAAATTTCAGAAGGGAAGAAATACATGAAAACATATAAACAGATGAAAATGTATAATGACAAGGAGCTTAACCCTGTGTTAAGAAAAAGCAAATAACACCCGGTTTAATATTTTGACACCAATCAAACATATTTTAGTTATTAGGCTTTCATCAATGGGTGATGTAGCAATGACAGTTCCTATTATTAGATTGGTAACAATACAGCATCCTAAAATCAAGATTTCTGTTTTAACTAAATCAGCTTATGTTGAAATATTTAGAGAATTTGCTCATGCAAATATAATAGCTTTAGACAATAAAAAACATAAGGGATTTTTTGGCTTGATAAAGCTATTTAAGGAATTAAAATCTCTAGATATAAATTATGTGATTGATCTTCACAATGTTTTGAGAACAAACATTTTAAAAATTTTATGGCGAAATAATTTTTATCAAATTAAAAAGGGGAGATATGAAAAAAAAGAATTAGTTAATGGAAAAAAATTTCATCAATTAAAAAGCACTCACCAAAGATATTTAGAAACATTTAATTGCCTGAACTTAAATTTGTCATTGAGCAATCACAAATTTCCTGACAAGACAGAGTTAAAAAACTTAAAACCAATTAGAAACAAGGACTTTACAAAAAAAATCATTGGGATTGCACCCTTTGCAAAACATAAGGGAAAAACATATTCTTTACAAAAAACAACAACACTCATAGAGCAATTGTCTTTAAATAATACGATTCTTTTATTTGGAGGAGGCCAAAAGGAAGCCGCCCAGCTAGAAAAAATTTCAACAAAGAATAAAAATATATTTAATTTAGCTAAGGACTTGCCTTTGAATTCACAGCTAGATTATATTTCTAATTTAGACTTAATGATATCAATGGACTCTGCTAATGGACATTTAGCTGCAATGTATGGTGTTAAAGTTCTGACAATATGGGGTATTACCCACCCTTATGCAGGATTTGCACCATTTAATCAGCCAATAAAAAATTCTATCACTGTTGATAGAAACAAATTCCCTAAAATACCTACTTCTATCTATGGGAACAAACATCCTAAAGGCTATCAAGGCGCAATTAACACCATTAGCGTTGAAGAGATTATTAAAAAAACAGAGGAGATATTCTAAACATCATCAAAGTCAATATAAATAGAGCTGGTTGTTGGAACAGCCTGACAGGCCAAAACTAAACCTTCTTCTATTTCCGAATCTGTAAGAATATGATTTTGAAGCATTTTTGCCTCTCCTGAAATGATTCTTCCAATACATGAAGCACAAGCCCCTCCTTGACATGAATAAGGAGCATCAATATTATTTTCAAGAGCAATATCTAAAATTGTTTTATTTTTTACTCCTACTATATCAGACTTAAAATCATCAACCTTAACACTTATGTAAACGGGTTCTTCCATAATTATAATTTTATATAGGCATTAGCTTTCAACAATCATAAACTCCCTGTAAGCCCCCGAATTTTTTATAAGATATTTAAAAAAGAAAGCATTTAACATAAAACAAATTTATAAAAACTTAACTATTTTTGGTTAGATAGACAATATCTAGAGTGTATTTCTGTTAATATTTAGCCTATGTTAATCAAAAGAAGATATAAATACATTTTTTTAGGATTTATAACAGCCTTAGCTATTGTAGGCTGCTCTAGAAAAAAGGACAAGTTTTTAAATAAAAACTTCCATTCTATTACTACTAAATACAACTATCTGTATAATGGAAACAATTTACTTAATGAAGCTCTGGAATTATTAAATGAACAGGAAAAAGACAATTTTTGGGAGCTAATACCTATAGAAAAATATAATTCACAAAAGACAGAAGAGAATTTTGAAAAAGATTCTCAGGCACCTTTTTCAAAAGCCGAAGAAAAAGCAGTATTAGCTATCCAAAAACATTCCATGAATATAAACGGTAAAGAAGAAAATCCAATTATGGATGAAGCGTATTTATTGCTTGGGAAATCTAGATACTATGACCAAAGATTTATACCATCATTAGAAGCATTTAACTATATACTTTTTAAATACCCCTCTAGTAAATATATTAATCATGTTAAAATATGGAAAGAGAAAATTAATATAAGGTTGGGGCAAAATCAAAGAGCAATAGTGAATTTAAAAGAACTAATAAACGAGAATAATTTAGAATCACAAGATTTAGCTCAAGCGAATTTGTTTTTATCACAGGCATATATTAATATAAAAAGTCAAGACAGCGCAATAAGCTGTTTAAAGACAGCAAGAAGTCTAATTAATAAAAAACCAATTAGGGCTAGATATAACTATATTTTAGGGCAGTTGTATGAATACATTAATCACAAGGATAGCGCAAATGCTTTATACAATGAAAACATAGATTATAAAAGAAAAATTCCAAGAGAATATACAATTCACTCTTATATTAGAAAAGCAGCTAATTCAGATTCTATTAATGCCTCAATTATTGAAATTAAAGAGCTTACTAACAATATTGAAAATAATGCATTTTTAGGATCATTATTCCATGAATTAGGATTATTAAGTTTAAGGCAAGAACAGGATAGTATAGCAAAAAAATTCTTTAACAATTCATTAGAGTCAATAGTTAATGACGATTATTTACAGACTGAAAATTATCAAAAGTTAGCAGACATACATTTTGAAAAAAACGATTATTTAACCGCAGGCCTTTATTATGATAGTACACTTACTAAATTATCAACGAAAACAAAACTATATAGGCAGGTTAAAAAGAAAAGAGATAATTTGCAAGATTTAATATTATATGAGAGGATTACACAAAAAAATGACAGTATTTTAGGATTAGTAAACATGAATCAATCCCAGAGAAAAGAATATTTTGAAGAGTATATAGCTGAGTTAAAAATAGAAGCTGAAAAACTAAAGGAGGAGGAAGAAAAAGAAAATAATTTTGGCGCCCAAAATATTTTTGATACACAAGCCCAGCAATATGATGAGGCAGTTTTTTATTTTTACAATCCGACAGCTGTTGCCTATGGGAAAAATGCTTTTTCAAAGAATTGGGGTAAAAGAAAGCTAGTTGATAATTGGAGATGGTCTATTGAATTTGAAGACTCAAAAAGCGTTCAAGATCTATCAGAAAACAATAATATTGCTGAAGACAGCATTTACAGCGCTTTGTATTATATAAATAAAATACCTAAATCAAAGAAAATTATTGATAGCATTAAGCTAGTTACAAATGAAGCCTATTATAAGTTAGGAGCAATTTATAAGAATCAGTTTAAAGAGTATGAGATTTCTAATAAACGCCTAAATACTCTTTTAGACAACAGCCCAGAGCAATTTTTAATTCCTCCTGCAAAATATTCAATTTATAAAAATTATATAAGCCTTGCAGATAATGAACAGGCTAAATTAATTAAGGATGATATTATTAATAATTACCCTAACTCTAAATATGCAGAATTTTTATTGAATCCAGAAAAAGGTGTTTTTGACGCTAAAAATAATCCAATAGATATTTATAATACTATTTATGAAGAATACAGCAATCATAATTATATAAAGACAATAGAGCTTTGCAACCAAAATATTAAAAATCTTTTAGGGGACCCCATAATTTCAAAAATAGAAATGCTAAAAGCAGTTGCAATAGCAAAAGAGTATGGCTATGGAAAGTATAAGGAACAATTAAGCTTTATTAAGCTCAATTATTCAAATTCTATTGAAGGGAAGGAGTCAGAATATATTCTAAACGAAGTTTTACCCTTGTTGAGTAGCAACGACTTTTTAGAAAACAAGACATCAGATAGTTTTAAAATAATATACAAATTTACCAATATACTAGAAGAGGAAATAGAAAATTTTATTACAATTATAAATAATGCAATAAATGAAATTGAGTATTTGGAATTAAATACTTCTAAAGACTATTACAATAATATTGTTACATTTGTAGTTCTACATGGATTAAAAAGCTATGACGGGGCCATGGGATTAGCTGAAATGTTAGATAAAAATTCGGGGATTCAAAAAATCAGTTCCTTTGTTGTATCCTCTGAAAATTATAAAACAATTCAAATCCATAAAAACTTAGAGGAATATTTAAAATAATAAATTATGAATAATAGTCAACAAAACATGATCACCCAAGGGACATCTGTCGTTGGTGATATCTTTAGTGAAGGTGATTTTAGGGTTGAGGGAAATGTCAAAGGGAATATAAAAACAACAGGAAGAATTGTTGTAGGCAAAACAGGGATTCTTAACGGAAGTTTAGAAGGAGAAGATGCTGATTTTGAGGGAAGCTTTACAGGAAAACTAAAACTTTCAGGAAAATTAACCCTACGATCTTCAGCCTATATTGAAGGAGAAGTAGAAATAGGAAAACTAGCTGTTGAGCCTGGAGCAACCTTTAACGCAACTTGCAGTATGAAAGGCGGAGTCAAGGAATTAAAAAAAGGCGAAACAAAAGACCCAGTTGAAAAAAAAGAAAAAACGGCATAGTTTAATTATATTTTCACAAATTAGTCTGCAGATGAGTATAATTATTGGATCTGGAGTATTTGTTGGATATAAGCTAGACGAAATACTCCAATCTGAATCCAAGATTTTTACTATTATATTTTCACTTTTATTTATTTTAATTTCAATTTATTATGTGGTTAAACAGGCGTCTAAATACTCTGAATCTGATAGAAAAAATTAGACTATGTCATTGAAGCTTTTTACTCGTTTTTTCATACTATCATTGTTTTTATTTTGCACCCATTATTTTGTCCTTTATAACATAATGGCAGTAGAACTTTTTATTTCTTTATATCAGTTATACCTGTTTAATATTTTGTCAGTTACAATAATTTATTGCATACTTTTTTTAAATCATAAAGTGACGGTGTTTTTTAACCCTTTAGCTCTCTTTATATTTTTGACAATGATTAAAATGGGGCTAGTTATAATTATTTTATTTCCATTATTTGATATGCCCAATGAAAATATAATTTTTGAAATATTAAACTTTTTTGGAATTTATTTTGTTTTCCAAACATTAGAAATAATAGGCTTAAAGCTTTTGTTAAAATAATTGATTTATTGTTAGTTTTTTTTATTTGAAATTACATTTTATGTATGTACATTTGCAACCATATTATTAGATAATAATTTAGCAAGAATGTCTAACAAATTTTTTCTCCGT
>Ga0163179_10001094_pt1 | contig 19361 bp, 15 predicted proteins | sample AtlANTMetagenome_FD_109643 | JGI IMG/M metagenome (GOLD analysis project Ga0163179, IMG submission 109643) | Marine eukaryotic phytoplankton communities from the Atlantic Ocean - Atlantic ANT 2 Metagenome | ecosystem: Environmental > Aquatic > Marine > Oceanic | place: North Atlantic Ocean... | reverse complement strand
AGATCTTACTAATGATGGTGGATAACAATTTGGATCACGATGCCATCCTGTTGCAATCCAATTATATTTTCTACCTTGAGGATCAAGTAACTTAACTCTTTTTGTTGTCATCAAAGGTCTTATGTTAATTAGATTTGCTAATTCCTCCCAAGATAATAAATTAGGATTATAATTCTCAAGGTATTTTATGTCCATTGATAATATAGGGTCTGAGTTCGTCAAAATCAAAAACGTAAAATAAACTTTCTGTTAAACCATTGAGTAATAATTTTTGTATGCGATGTCTTCCATCTATCATACGATACTTATTATTAAATGGGTTTGGTGCATTGTATGCAATTATTGGTGGATACTTAGTATCACAATTAATATATCTACTTCCTCCACAACAAGAACATTCGTCCCCACTTTGATACGGAAAATTTTGTTTGCCTTTCCACGCTATGTCTTTAAGTTGTACTGTATCTAGTATATCATCTTTTAATAATTTTGCAACTTCCTTAAGATCAATCAAAGAAAATTCTTTTTTATCTATTTCCCAGTTACCATCTTCGTTTGCGGTTGCCTTATGATATTGATGTGATTTATATCCGTCTTTATAATGATACCACCAATCATCTTTTATGATGCGATCCATTTGTTTGCACTTGTTGTTCCAACTCCCACACCACTACTATTGTAAGTCATTCCAATACCAACAGACGCAGTACCTATTCCAATACATGTAATTCCTGCTTCTGGAGACCAGGTAGATGTATTACCATCCCATATTGTCATATCAACAACAATATTAGATGAATTTATCATTGCATATGGGTTTCCTGTATTTTCCATGTTTTATTTTTATTATAACATATTATTAATTTATGTCAAACTAAGTATTCATATACAACAACAACTCCTTGAACGCCAGCCTGACCTGCTACATCATCCCCAGTTGGACCTACTCCATTTCCACCTCTACCATAAATTCCAAAAACATAACCAGCTAAACCAGCTTTACCAGGTGTTGCTCTGGAATCACCTGCACTACTACTATTAGAAGTTCTTTGTCCATTATCACCTACCAAGGCAATTGCTCCACCAGCAGAACTACCACCACCGCCAGGTCCAACACCTGTTCCACTTGCTCCACCACCATTTGCATCTAAAGTTCCATTTCCAGTATATTGACCTCCTGTTGGTGTAAATTTACTCTCTCCACCTCCTCCACCATTTGCTCCTCCACCAGATGCTGTTCCACCAGCACCTCCACCACCTACTTGGATTGACGCAGTAAAACTATTTCCTAGATTATAGTATCCAATACAGGCACCTCCACCTCCTCCACCACCAGAGGCATCAGTATCGTTTTGCTCACCACTTGTGTCTCCGCTTGCACGACCAGATCCACCACCACCAGCTACGCAATATACATGTATTGATTTCGTCCCTGATGTTGGAGTATATTGTGCGTTTGCTCCATATGCTCTGATTACAGTTGTTAAATTACTTGACCCAGAAGTACCTGGTGAACCTGTTGGACCAGTTGGACCTGGTGAACCTGTTGGACCTGTTCCACCACCTGAACCTGGTGGACCTGGTGGACCTGTTGGACCTGTTCCACCTGTTGGACCTGTTCCACCTGTTGGACCTGGTGAACCTGTTCCACCTGTTGGACCTGTTCCACCTGTTGGACCTGGCGAACCAGTTGGACCTGTACCTCCATCGTTTCCATCTGCACCTGCTGGACCTGGTGAACCTGTTGGACCAGTTGGACCTGTACCTCCATCGTTTCCATCTGCACCTGCTGGACCTGTTGAACCTGTTGGACCTGGTGAACCTGTAGCACCTGTATTACCAGTAGGTCCTGTGTTTCCTGTAGCACCTACTTCTCCTTTCTGACCTTTCTCACCTTTTTCACCTTTATCTCCTTTTGTCCCTTTTACACTATTTCCGTCAATACCTTTTTCACCTTTGTCACCTTTGTCACCTTTTTCACCTTTCTGACCTTTAGTTGAGTTGTCAGCACCTACTTCACCTTTTTCTCCCTTACTTAATGATGCAGGAGATCTTTTCCAAGCACCATTGGTGGCATCCCATACATAGGTTAATCCATTTTCTGTATGAGTGTCACCATCTGAGGGACTATTTGGAAAATTAAATGCTGCCATATTATGAGGGTTCTGTTGGCCAGGTGACTGATGTTAAATCTAATTCATAATTTGAATCAAGACTTGGTGATGCACTTGCAGGTAAATCTCTTAATGCCTGACGATAAGTTTTCCAAGCATCTGATAATGTTAAATCTGATGATGCTCTCCAATCTGTCTCTACAATTCTTGAATTTCGCTCAAGACGTAATAATCTCATTGGTTCTACTGCATCAAGTTCAGAAATCTTGTCATTGATTTCTGTTTCTGTTGGTTTTGTGTGAACACTATCTAACCATTCAAGACCAGAGTAATCTTCACCACGTTGAATCCATTCTGCTTCTGGTTTAAGTATTGATAGTGCATCTGAGATGTTGTGTTTCATTTGTTTATACTGAAAATTCTATTGCCCAGATAGCAGCGTTTCTTATTTTGGCTGGATGATTCGTACCGTGTGGACTATACACTTGTATATAGTAAGTTCTTGTAGAAGTATTTGATGCATAATCATATCCGATTAACGTAAATTGGCTAGAGTTGGTACTATGATGATTGGTTGTGTTTTGAAAAGTGATTTGATTTGTCCCTGCCACGTGTGTATTTAGTAAAGCTCCATTAGAGGCAGCAATTCTTGCATAGGCATACTTATTATTATCCTGAGAACCACCTTTTCTCAGGTCAAATTGAGCAACTACCATAACTCTGTTTGATGAACTAGAAGGAGTTATTTGTGTGGCAAGATGATTTTGATATCCTTGTACTGCTGCTTGTGTATTATAAGTTGTCTCTGTGCCATTTTCTCCAGCTGATGTATCTCCCGTTTGTGAACCACTACCAGATCCTGGTGGTCCTGCTGGACCTGGTCCTCCTGGTGGTCCAGGTGATCCTGCATCACCTTGAGTACCTTGAATTCCCTGTATACCTTGAATACCTTGTCCACCATCTGCACCATCACTACCATCATTACCATCAGCACCTGGTGGTCCTGGTGGTCCTGGTGAACCTGGTGAACCCGCATCACCTTGAGTACCTTGAATACCTTGAATACCTTGTCCACCATCATTACCATCAGCACCTGGTGGACCTGCTGGACCTGGTGAACCTGCAGCACCATCACTACCATCAGCACCTGGTTCTCCTTTCTGTCCTTTAACAGTAGATGGTTCTCCTTTGTCACCTTTTTCTCCTTTATCACCTTCACCTTTTTGACCTTTCTGAAAATCTCCTTTTTCACCTTTTACAGTACTAGGTTCACCTTTTTCTCCCTTACTACCTTTTACTGCTGAGTTTGTTATTGCAATCCAGTATCCACCATAGTAAATATGTAAGTCTGCATCATCTGTGTCCCACCATAAGTCACCCGCAGAAGGTGTTGGTGATGAAGGTGGTGTTTGACTTAATATAACTGATTGTGTTGCTCCTTTATCACCCTCATTACCTTTATCACCTGCACCTTTCTCACCTTTCTCACCTTTTTCTCCCTTCTCACCTTTTTCTCCCTTTTCGCCCTTAGTACCTTCCGTGCCATCTTGACCCTTTTGTCCTTTTTCTCCTTTATCACCCTTATTACCTTTGGTTCCTACAGCATCCTGTCCATCTATACCTTTTTGTCCTTTATCACCTTTATCACCTTTATCACCCTCTGTTCCTAATTCACCTTTTTGTCCTTTTTCTCCCTTATCTCCCTTTATTCCCTTATCTCCCTTTGATCCTAACTGACCATCTAAACCTTTCTGCCCTTTATCTCCCTTCTCTCCTTTTTCTCCCTTCTCACCTTTTATACCTTTATCACCAGTTCTTGCAAAATTTAATACACATTGCTCAGTATCAGATGGAACACTTCCTGTACCATTCTGAACACTAACCTCAACATAACCAGTAAAATCGGTTACATCTGTAACTTCAAATATTGATAAAGTATTATCTGAATTATCATTCGATGCAACATACAAATATCCTTTGATAGTGCTATTAGAATCATCCCAAGATAATAAATGATTTGATACATCAACTGAATTAACGTCTAAGTCATCAATATAAATTTCAGAAACATTACTAACTGTTCCATTATCATATCTAAAAGCTCCTTGACTTGGATCTGCCTGTGTTGTAACAGATGAAAATCTATATCTTAGTCCTGCCTTATCACCTTGAGTACCTTGAACACCTTCACCCTTTATACCTTTTTCACCCTCTGTTCCCTTGTCTCCTTGAGTTCCTTTATCCCCCTGAGAACCTGTAAGACCAATTTCACCTTTTTGACCTTTTTGAAAATCTCCTTTTTGCCCTTTAGTTCCCTCTTCACCCTTCTGTCCTTTATTTCCTTCTGCTTCTACTTCACCTTTTTGACCTTTTTGACCTTTATCTCCTACAGGACCTTGACCTCCAGCATTTGCCATTACCCACTGAGCTGAATCATTATCTTGATAGTAGATATATAAATCTCCCTTATCACTTTCCCACCATAACTCTCCACTTCTTGCATTTGATGGGGGATTATTACCAACTGTAACAGGTATAACAGTTATAGTCGCTGCAATGCCTGGATGTCCAGAAGGGTTTTGGACATCAACTTGTGCTTCAACTGCAGCTCCCTGAAAATCTAATTGAGTAATACTGTTTGATGTACCAACTATTGTTCCTTCATCAAAAACCGAAATTGCACCAGGAATTAAACCACCACCAACTGGAATCCAATATCTTCTGCCAGGATAACCTGGAACCGCCACTAATTGATATTGAGACCCTGTAGGAACGGGATCTCCAGTTAAAGGATCACCAATATTAGGTTCTGCTTGTTCAAGATTAAGATAATCATAACGATCATCTTTAAGTTGATCTTGAGGAGTTCTTTTTACTCTACCACTTAAATACTTTACCATAATTAAGCACTACTATTTTCAAGAATACTTGCTATTAATTCCATCTGTAGTGGTGCAAAAAATCCACCTGAATAACTCTCACCTACATTGACTACAAAGGTATTAGCAGTAATATAGAAGCACCTGACGCACCATTACTAATTGTTAGTTCAGCATCAGAAGCTGGATCTGTTACACGAGGATATGCGTGTTCTGTTTCTCGACTATCCATCGAACAACTGAATATAATTCCATTATCAATAACTCTAATTTTGTCTCCATTTTGTAACTGATGTGCAATATCAGTCTTTAAAACTAATTCTCCTGCTCTTAAATTATATGTCTCAACTTCTTGCTCATCTGGAGTTCTTGTAGAACCACCACCATAGTAAATCGCCTGAGTTACATTATATCTTGTTCCTATCTTATGAATATTATTTGCAAGTGATTGACCTTGAACATATGTATGAGTTGATGTGTCAGATGAGGTGCCAATAAAGACTTTAAAAATATTTGCATCTACAACTTCACCCACATCTAAAATTTTTCCATAAGCATAATCAGGTTTACCTTCATTAACTCCTTGACCACTATTCCGTGGATATTTTTTGACAGTTGCATTACTATCAAGGCTACAAGTAAATGCAAAACTTTCTTTTTCAAGTCTTATTAGATCACCAAGAGAAAAACCATGATTAGTACTTGTAATAGTCAATATTCCAGAACTAGGATCATATGTTGTTCCTGTTTCAGAACTTTTTTTAGTATAACCTGTAGGTGTACCTGCTGCTGTTACAACTTCAACTGCAAGTGGTTTTGACCTTTCATAATAATGAATCGCTGAATTATAATAATGTGAATAATCTTTACCTGTAATTCCAATAGGAACTGAACCACCAATAAATGAAGAAAATGTTTTTGATGTTCCAACAAATCCCTGTATTGATTCTACAGTATATGATTGTTGAGGATCTGGGAATATATTTGTGGTAATACCAGTTTGACCTGGTTGACAAGTAAGTGCGATTCCTGCAAGTGTTATTGGATCGCCTGGTTTAAATGGATGAGGGTCTTTCGTATTAACAGTGACTATACCTGTAGGTTCATCATAATCCACATATGTAATATAACCAATATCTTGTTGGTTAGCCTCAATGAATATCTTATCTAAAAGTAGGGGAGTTTTTTCAAGAACAATTCTTCCATCTACAATTATTGCTGCATCATTTGGTGGTATCTCAACATCCTTTATGACTCTGACTTCTCTCTTATTACCTGTGCTTCTTTGTGTTCTCTGTTGTGAAAAAGTAACTTTTGGAAATGTAACAGCAATACCAACGTTCGCAACTTGAACATATAATAATAGTGCAGAAGTTCCTGTTGGAACCTCGTAAAGTTTTTGTTTACCAGGTGTAACAGGAACCGCTACGGATATAAATTTATTGACTGGTGCTATCGCCATTTTAGTTTAATGCTAATATTAGAGGAGTGAGTTGTGCTTGAATCGCTCTGTTAAAATCTCTTCCTCGAATCGTTGAAGTTGTCTGATCGATGGTAAGACCATCTCCAATACGGAAGTTACCTTTCTGGTCGGTGCTAGTAAATGGAACTTGTCCTCCGTTTATCGCTACGACCTCATTCTCAGGTATTGGTTTACCCGCCTGGAATGGGTTAGCTGTATTTATGTCTGTACCAGCACCGATGTATTCAAATGAGTGTGAACTTGTTATTATGCGACTTAATCTAACAAATTCAACAGTTACTCCAGACGTAATCGCATATGGAATAAACTCATTGAATATAACAGTTGAAAGTCCAACTACTTCTGATGTTTTGGTTGCTTCACTCACTGTAAATAATATTGGATCCATATCAACTTCTAGTTGAGCATCTGTTCCATTACCACCACCTTGTATATTTACTGTTAAAGTTTGAGTTGGTAAAAAATTACGACCACTGTTTATAATATCAACTGATGTAATTGTTCCAGCAGCACTTACATTCGGAGAAAATTCAGGCAGTATAGATTCTGGACCTTGAGGTATCTCATTTAATGTTATAATAGGTGGTGCAGCAGAGGAATATTGTCCTAAAGATCCTCCAGTTATTACTCTTATACCTCTTACTAATTCAAGTGGTTTATCTATTGAAGCATTTGACGGACTGTCAGGATAATTTGCCATGTTTAAATGAAAATATACTCCTTGTCCATCAAAAGGTGTTCTAAATCTTCTTGTTGGTGTATTAAAATCTCTTGTTGCAGTAGAAATAATACTGTCTGCTCCACCAGCAGTAGAAGTAGATGTTGTACCATCAAACTCCACGATACCAAATCCATCTGCACGTAATCCTATATTTCCAAATGAAGAGTTAGAGTTTGTTAAGTCACATTGTCCTCCTGAAGTAGCAGCAATACCAACATCACTACAAATAGTAAATATTGAAACCAACTGAGCATAAGCATTATTTGATAATGATACTCCAATACCTGCTTCATTATACTGTGTAAAAGAGTCACATACCATTGACTTTAAATCTTGACCTAAATTATTATCACCTAAAGCATCAGCATTAGCATAATCACCATTAATTTTCATCCCAATACTCTTTGACATAAAATTAGTACAGTTACGAATATATGGTGATCTCCATCTTCCAGAAGAACCTTCATCTGCTGGTCCATCTTCTGATGTGAATCCTGTTGCTGCACGAAAATCATTAATAGTTGGATCATCTGCTGCTGCTGTTGTTGGTGGAAAAGCAACTGCACCACAATTAGAATGATCATCTGATATTGATGTACCTGTAAAACTTAAATTTTCTATTAAACATCCTCTTCTTACATGAAAAAAGTCTTTGTTTTTATTTTCTGGTACTAATAATACTAATCTTAAATCCTCACCATTTATCGCCACATCTTCTCTTAAACCAATTGGATTATCCTCAACATAAGTTCCAGATCTGACACGAATAGTATCACCAATTTGTGCTATAGCTGCAGCAGCACCAATCGTATATTTTGCATCACCTTCTAATAATCCACTATTAGTGTCACATCCATTTTTTGTTACCCATATCGTTCTCTTTGTCTGAACACCAGATGGTCTCCAAGATACACCTATACCCACTCCCGATACATCAAAGGATGAGAGTCTATAATCTGTTTTACATACACCTACACCAGGTTCATTAAAAAAATCAATTATACGTTTGTCTAATTCTAAATCACCAATAATTGTAGCATTTTCACCTACAAAAAGATTTTTAGCAATTCCCACACCACCATCTATAACAGCAGCACCTGTAGAGGTATTTGATGATTGTGTTTGATCATTTACATCTAATCTACCCTCAATGACTCCACTACCTCCAACATTCAAATTAAGACCAATTCCTACACCACCATCTATAACAGCAGATCCTGTTGTTGGACTAGAGGAATTTGTTAAATCATCAACATCTAATCTACCCTTAATTACTGCATCTACACCTACATTTAAGTTCTTCTCAATTCCAACACCACCTTCTACAATTAAGGCACCTGTATCTTTATCAGTAGAATCAGTTGTATCCTGTACCTCTGTTTGTCCACCTACAATAAGTTTCTTGACAATACCAACACCACCATCAATTTGAACTGATGCATTCGTTGTGCTTGATGCATCAGTTACATCATTAAATGTAGATACTCCATCTACATCAAGTGTACTATTAAGAGTAGTTTGACCGTCAACATCTAATGTAGCATTTAATGTAGTATCTCCGTCAACATCTAATGTAGCATTAAATGTTACATTACTATCAACATTTAAGGTTGAATCAAAATCTACAGCACCTGTTGCATGAACCGTTCCTGAGATGTCTAGGGTAGAAGTTGGACTATTATTATTGATACCTACGTTCGACATCCTGTAGATATTATTACCATTAAATCCCCAAAAGTCCTTTGTTTGAATATTTGCAATCGTGGTTGGATTTGAAGGATTTGGAATAGGAATTAAACTATCAACTCCCGTACCAAAACTATTGACCTGAACAAAATTAAGATGTGAATAAAGTTGTGATGTTCCACCGATTGGTAGATCTGTTCCTTCATCCTGAACTCTTATTCCATCAAGGTCAGCAGGTGATACTTGATTCCAACGTATACCATTCTCATCTCTCTGTAAATAATATCCATTAACACCAGGTGATCCTTGTGAATCGTAAATATTACGATCTACATGAACACTACCCAATACATCTAATTTTAATTCTCCTTGTGTAGAACCATCATAATTTACGTTACCAACTGTCCAATCACCACCAACACTTGTTGTTCCAATTCCAACAGTACCAATTCCAGTTACAACAAAACTATCATCACCAGTGTTTATTTGAAACTTATCAACAGGTTGAGTAGTGCCAATACCTACGTCACAATCATCAGTAACAACAATACAATCATTACCAATCTGAAATTTTCCTATGGGTTGAGTAGTGCCAATACCTACAGCACCTAAATCTGTAACATTAAAAGAGGTATCACCCGTTCCCACTTGTAACCTATTATCAGGTTGAGTAGTGCCAATACCAACTCGACCTCCAACTTGACCATCTAAGTCAGATGTGCTTGATATTGCAACAAATACTGTACCAGCAGCACCAACATTATGTCTTTGAAAAACAGTTAGATAGTCCATATCTACTGGACCAATAAACGTAGATAAACCAAGAACAGTAAAATTACGGTTTATCTTTAAATCAGTAAATTCTACCTCATCACCAAAATCTATATCTTTTGCAAATATATCTGCATATAATGTTCCATAAACATATACATCATTTGTAAACTCAGATATCTGACTAAACTGGTTTACATCCTCTCTCTCATAATTTGGATTTGGTACTTGACCTTTTAGAAAACCTGGCATAACTAGAACCCTCCAAAGTTACTAAGTGCATTCGACAATCCACTAGTGTCTATAGAACTTAATTGATTTTGTAATTCAGATGCCTGAGACGCTAATGCACCTGTATCAATACTGCCTGAAAGTGTTTTTAATTGTTTCGCAGCTTCCTCTGCTTTTCCTTTTGCTAAATCCTGAATATTATCAAGAGCACCTCCAGTAAATGCATCAGATATAGCGTTACCACCAACTTTTGTTCCACGAAAAACAAGTCCACCAAAAGTAACATCTCTTGGTGCTAAATTACCTGTAAGAGCATTTGTATTTAAATTAGGTGTATCAAAGAATATACTATTTGATCCTTTAATTGTTACATTTTTTCTAGATGTTATATTAATATTTTCATCAGCATCGATTAATATATTAGAACCTTTTATCTTTATATCACCGTTTTTTTCAGCAGTTATTGTAACATCACCATTCTTACCAACAAGATTAATACAGGTTCCACCATCCTTAGTTACCCCACCAACAATGGTAATACAATCATCATTGAATATATTCATCTGACCATCTTCGGTCATTGACCTGACACTCGTTTGGCTATTTTGCTCAGTTATTTCTTGGAATACGGTTCCACCACCAAATCCAACAGTTGGATTACCTGTCTCAATTATATAATTGGATCTCTGGTCAAAATCCCATAGTGCCCAGTTTTGTAGATTTGTATTAACTGCCATATATCAGATTATCGTATTAATATTTATCAGTAACCATAGCCACCACCTGAAGGTGGATTACTTGGAGGTGAACTTGGTGGACTACTTGGAGGTGAACTTGGTGGACTACTTGGTGGTGAACTTGCTGAAGGTCCTTGTGTTGATGTAGTAGTATCAGATGAATTAGATACTGAAGAACGATCAATTTGTATCTGTGATGTAGATGAGGGTATATTAACAATTGCCGATCTACTTTCAGCAGGTGTATCATATATTATCGAATGAGTAGTTGTTGTATGAGCAGCACCTACCATTTTGACACCTTTTGTTGGATGAACGTGGAAAGCACCGTAGTATGGTTCACCATTGACATATCCTACAATATTGTTTCTTGGTGTAATACAATCAATGACCTGTTTTGTCTCTCCCTGATAAGAAGGTCTAGGAGCAATTTGTGGTTTTATAATTGCACCAAATCCCGTCAAAGATTCTATTGTCAAGTTTGGAAAATCTTTTACAGCAGCAACATTTGAGATAATCGGATTTGGAGGTATGACATTTAATATACGTCCATCTTCATCTAAAAATTTAACATACTCATTACCAGCGTTATCAGTAATAACATCCTCGTTGGTATAACCTTCACCAGGACTAACTACAGCAACGTGATCTATAATATATTCTTTGTCCTTTGAGTTTTCCTCTATTACAGGATAGTTTTCACCAGGAGTAATTACTACTATATCAATTACTTGTTGATAAGTTGGTGAAGAAGGATCATAATCTATTATTGCTTTTGCATTTGCACCATATCCCTGATCACAATTATCTGTGATCTCAACTAAAGGTGGTACTGTATACCCTTGACCTGGATTTGTCAACTTAACACCAATTAGACTTCCAGTTTGTTGTGCAAGTGAATCTCCAACTAAAGCACCGATTATTGGTTCTGCTATTGAACCCTCTCCATCTGATCCAAATAATTTGACTTGCATTCCTCTACAGTTAGATGGAGGTGATGCTTTACACTCGCCCGTGTAATTTGGATCACTAACATCTGAGTTCATAAAATCAAATTGCCCAAACCCAAGTAATGAACCAGCAATTCCACCTGGTGCGGCTGCTGCTTCCTGTAATGATTGTGCAGCATTAGCAGCTGACATTATTGCTGCACCTGTTACACCTGGCATATTCATAGGACCTTTTCCTAAACACCAAATACTAGATTTTACATTCGCTGTGCCTGGTGCAACACATTTAATTGCTTCTTGTATTCCAAGCAATCCCTCTGCCTTTCCTCTTAAATCACTTATCATATCAAACCCGCCTAATATTTTACTCACACCTCCAAGTTCTGGGGCAAGTTGATTACCAATACCACCTATAACTTTGTTAAAAATTGCACCCATAAACTGTTCATTCATACAAGATGTAGGATTCTGAACATTGTCTAAGAAAGATGTTAGTAGTGATCTTATATCTGGTAGCATTGAATTACCAATTGCGTCCATTACACAAGGTGCTTTTTTCTGTAAAGCACTAACAGGTCCTAACATTGCTGCTTGTGCAGCAGTTCCTGCTTTTTTTGCGATTGCAGTATTCTTTGTTGCTGCAACAACTTTTGCAAATACATCACTGTATAAAACATTTAATCCAGAATTTAATTTAGGTGCGAGTGATGTCATCGCATTCTTAGTTAAATCACCTGTAAATTTATTACTTATACCTCCTAACTTTTTAGACAAATTTGATATTAACTTACTTTTATTAGGTCCTGTAAGATTCTTATATTCTTTTGATGCATTCTTTAAATTAGCTTGCATTTCTGCTTGTTCATTCGTTCCAGCTAATGATACACATGAACCCACTGCATCAGATACAGAACGATATTTTCTTCCTGTTTGTTCTTCTAGTGTCTTCGCTCTGTCCTTTTCTATAACTACTTTTGGATCATCTGTATTAGTGCTAGAATCACCTATTTCATTTTCTGTAATTATCTTATTACCAGGTTTTGTTTCTGGGGTATATCCTGTAAATGGTTGAAAAGGTGATTCAGGTTTTTTATTGACAGCATACTTTGAATTACCTATTACACCAAAAATAACTGGTTGTTGTGCATCATCACCATCTAAAAAGAAACCAACAACAACATCACCAGGTGCAATACGGATCGGTTTAGCTTTACCTGCTTTACCAGAACCAGCAGTCACAGGTATAATTACAGTTGCCCAAGGTAAATCATCATCTTTGAGTTCGGTTGTATTTTGGGGATGATATCCCATAATACGAACTTTTACACGATTACCCCAAGTATCAGGTTTACGACTAAAGGAAAGATCCCAAAATTTTGATGGTGGTATTTGTCCAATCCACCAACGGAACCCATCTTTACCTAAAAAGTTACTTTTTAATAAAAGGTTTTCAATCATTTATCTTTCTTCCCTGTAGTGTCTCTAATTAGTTTTAACTTAGTAAAAGAACCTTGACTTTCGTAGAAATGCACTAACTCATGTATCATATATAGACCACTTTGTTCATTATCTTTTACCTTGATTTGATCTGTTGTAACCTTACCAAAGAGAATTTTTATAATAGAACCTGCTATAAGTGATGTGTTTAGAGGGATTGTTGCATTCAGTGTTTGTGTAAAAATTGTGTTGTATCTCATCATTGCTTGCGAATGATACTCCATTGGGTCAGCATTCTTTTTTCTTGAATTTTTATCTTTCTTCTCAGTGATTCCAAAATCTAATACTCCAGTCATAAATCGACTTGGAACATTTCCTAAACTTTTATTCTTTTTATCAACTGGTGGTAAAAATATTTCAAAGTCTCTTCCAAGATTTTCCATCTTTTTTGCATAATCAGACACCTTAAATATCCCCTGTTCTGGAGTTGTAAATGTGGCATCTACAGGATTAAAGTACATTCGATAAGTACAATAACCACCTTTTTGTAAATTCTCAATTAACTTCTGATTTCTTGTCGTTGTATATTCTAGTATTTTGTAGTCTTTATTAGGATCTTGATTATCAATTATACCTGGTGTATAAGCATATTCTTCTCCATAAGGGTCTTCTGATATTAAACTATCGACTGATCTAAAGTGATACCCATCTTTTGTCTCATAGAAAAAATAACCTGCAGTTGAATTTTTACCTCCGACCTTTGATGCCACTGATTTTGATGCTAACCAAGTTAGTAAGTAAAATGGTTTTCTCATATTACCAAGGAAACCATAAGGATTCTGTGTCTCATCAACATCTATATTCTTTTCGCTAACAAGAAATTTTTTTATAATATCTTTAATACTATCAGATATTTTTTGAGAAGATGGAAATTTACTACCAACTCTAACAGTTTCATTTGTTATTGCTTCCCTAGAAACAAGGTTAAGAACAAATGATTCTTTCTCTGCATCAATGAGTACCGTTGTGATAGATGAAACATATAATTCATTTCCATTTTTTTCAGTAAATTCCATATCTGGACCTAAACCAGTAGATGTAATTTTAATATTTACTTTTTCACCACCATTCAATGGTAATCCATTGTAAATTGATGACATTTCACCATCTTCATCTACTATCGTATTACCAGTATTACTAATAATTGCTTTTGCAGTTATCATAGGTGATAAAATATTTTCATAATAACTAAAAGATACTACACCTCTTATCAAATCAACAGTTTTTGTGCCATTATTTGATGTTATTTCAAATATTTCGTAAATACTTTTATCTTGTGCTGCCATATTTTAACCTGATGATAATACAATACTTTGAAGATCAAGTAAAGTTTTTTGACTTGATTGATTCATTATCATAAATGTCTTCGACTTACCAGTTGGCATAGACGGTTGTTGTGTACTCATATTGTTTTGTCTACTTATAACAATAGTTTTTTTAATTTTTTTAGGTGATTTAAAGTTAAATTCTGTTCTCTTAGACATTGGCATTATAGCAATATCACTTCTAGATGTTTTTACACCTTTAATCTCTGAAACACTTTTCTTTTCTCCTTCTAAACTAATACCACTTCCACTAGATGATGGGGGAAGTGAAGAACTAGATTGAGTTCCTGAACTATCTTCTAACCCTGAAAGTAAATTATCTATCTCATTTGTACCCTCATCACCTGCAACCACATCTTCTAATTCGTTATTAGATACAACTCTACCATCCACATCAGGCACAAATAATTCTGCACTTCGACTGTCAATTCCTGCTGCATCACCAACTATAACTGGTTGTCCTGCTTCTACAGGACCACCAAGATTTCTTCTCTCAATCTCATCAGTAGATTCAATTTCAGTATTGTTAGATTGACCTTCAATTTCTACTTCCTCACTGTCTCCAAGTTGATCAGAAAGCGTTACAAACGCATCTTCACCAATTACCTCTGTATTTTCATCGTCTATTCCTATATCTTTTGCAACTTGTTCTGCTGATTGTAAATCTGGATCTGAGATAAATGAATTAATAGATTCTGTAAAATCATTATTCAATGTTCTCAAACTATTTTCAGTTTTCTCAAAAGTTTCTTTTATATTTTTATCATCTTCAAGAAAATTAAATCTATTAAACGCTGATAGAAAACTATCTATACCTGCACCTATCCCATCAAAGAAAGATCTCATTCCACTTACAAAACCAGTAAAAACACCAACTACTCTATCAATAAGTCCAAAAAGTGATTTAAATGCTGCGATAATTTTAGGTAAGTTTATTAAGAACCAACCTATAATTAAAGTACCTACAAAATCTAATATTCTACCTAAAAATCCTCTTGTGCTTTTTTGTAGTATATTCCCTTGTCTTTTTGTAACTCCTGTTACACTAGATGCTTCAAGTTCATCTTCTCGTTGTTTCCTTAAAACATTTTCTCTCCTTCTCTTAAAAAATTCTGCATCTTGACGTATCAATTTACTTTTTAATAAATTAGACTTTCTTGTCTCCTTTAACAACTCACTTGATTGCTTACCAATTGAAACTAATCCATCAGATAAATTAGTGATTGATTTACGAATAGTATCAATTCCTATTGATGATTTTCTTAATGAACTTCTACGTAATCTTATACTCATATCAATCTCCAACTCCTAATACAGCTGATGTAGAAAGAACATGAATATTTTGTTTATCGAAACTTATATTTGGAATATAATTTTCTTCTTCACTTACATTTCCACTCACTCCTTGAGATCCACCAGCATCATTATTTTCCTGAGACATAATAACTTCAACATTATCTTCACTAAAATTACTTATTGTATTTGCTGCATCAAGATTACTATTTTTTACTGGTTCAACATTAGTTGAATCTGCAGATACTCCTTCAACCTCTTCATTCTTTCCATCTTTATTACCAAAAACCTTTACATCTTTCATACCAAGAGCATTCATTATTTTTTTAGAAAGATTTTTCATTACTGACTCACCAGCAAAACCACCAATCAAAGCACCTATAAAGGCACCAGGAGCTGCACCAACACCACCAAATAATGCACCTATCGCTCCTCCAGCGATTGCACCGACTTTTGCACCTGCCATAAAACCAGCTGTTGCTGCAAGTGCTGACATTAGACCACCATCTTCACTTAATAACTCACTAAAGAATGTTATAAATGGTCCTAGTGCCTTACCTAATAATTTACCAACACCAACTTTAGGTAATCCCTTTGTAAGATTTTTCGCCTTAGTGACAATTCCAGATGAACCAATTGCTTTTACTCCATCATCAACTAAATTTTTACCTCTATTAAATAAACCTTTTGCACGATTTAGAAGTCCACCACTTCTAAATGTTGTTGTTTTAGTGTTTGGGAATAGATCCATCTGCCTTTGCATTTTTGGATCAAACCCTCCAGTATTTTTAAGTGGATCAAAAGAAAAATTTGACACTCCTGCAGGATTTTTAACATATGTTTTCGTAATTTTCTTCCCTCGCACAACTTCGTCTATCTTATCAAAAGCAGATCTTGCTGTTGTAGATACGTTACTTCGTACTTTTTTTATAGTTTTACCAGCATTTTCAAGTGGGTTTTTAATAGGAGTTTTAACCTTAGTACGCATTTTAGATAAAATACCTTTACCAACCTTTGCTTTTCCTCCTCCACCACCAAAGAGTCTGATTAATGCTATATCTGTTAATAATGATGCTAGAAATCCACCTCCACCAATACCACCTAAACCTGCTGCTTTTCTAACTAACCCTGCTAATAATAGTCTTACACCGAAAAGAGATGCTTTAAAAATTCCACCAAATGCAATTCTTGCTACATTACCACCAAAAACTGATAACATACTTAGAACTTTTTTCATTCCTAATGACATAGCAGTTAAAGAACCAAGTATTACAGTTAGTCCAGTCAAAAATTTTGTTTTTAATTTATTAATTTTATCAACATTCCCCTCTGCCATCGACTGAAGTAAGTCTACTCCAGTTATTGTTAACCAACCACCAGCAAGAGTGAGTAAATAACTTCCTAATTGACCTAAAATTCCCTGAGTTTTAATACCTATTCTTTGTAGGGGTAATACTAATGCTGATTGTAACTTCTGTTCAAGAGCACTTTCTTTCCCTTCTCTCAATCCTTGCTCTGCTAATATTCTTTCTCTATTTTGTCTTGCTGCTTCTCTCTGCCTTTCAAGTTGATCACCTAACGCTATATTTTCTCTAACACTTTTTATATTAAAATCTAAAACTGAAACTTGTCTTGATATATTTTGTAATTGACCTGAAACTGATGTAAGTTTTAATGACTGCTCCTGTAATAAATCAGTTGTTATGGAGTCTGGTTGTGAATTTTGCGGTGCACGAAAAAAACTAGAAGAAATATTTCTTCTAACCGATCTTATTCCTCCTGCTAGTGGTGAACCGAACTCATCCATTTCGTTCTTGTTGTGCCTTTAAGTTTTCCTCTTCAATGTATTGTTGGAGAAGTGAAACATAAATTTCTCTCTCCCACGGTATCATATTTTCAAGCTCTGTTAAGCTATATTTATGGTGCTGTATCAAGGCAAAGTTTAATTTATAGTATGACACTAAATCCTCGTGTGCCATACTTATCCGAAAAAACTCTGCAGCCCCTCTATTGTTATTTCACTTTCAACCTTTGTATTAGGATTAATGACTTTTACTTTATGAGATAATTTTGGCATGGTATCAAAGAATTTTTCAATCTCCTTAAATTGAGAGGAGTTTAATGATTCTAAAAATTCAACCAATTCTTTACTTGTACAATCCTCTTGTGTCCAAGATTCTTCTTCCGAATAAATCTGATCGATACAAGATGCGATTAAATCAAAAGTATCATCAACATTTATTTCACCAGCAGAAAAATTAGATTTGATAAACTCATTTAATGAGGGATATCTCATTTTCAGAGTATAAGTATCATCTAATTTAATATCTGTTGAATGTCCTTCAGTTCGTTGTACATTTATAGAATCAATGTTGATTGATGTAGGAACCTGAGTCTTCTCATCGTCAGGACAAGTAACCATAACTTCAATCTGCTCTCCAACAGATTTACCACGTACATTCAAAAATAAGTATTCAATATCAAAAGTCGATAATTTATCTACTTTTATTCCCTTTGTCAATATACAAGTTGATAGAATACTTTTTACAGCAGTTGCAATTTGTTTTTGATCTTGAGACTCTAAAGCTATAATCAAAATCTTTTCTTCTTTAACAAGAAAAGGTCTATATTTTATCTTACGATTAGACGATGGTAGCACCAACTCATAGGTCGGTGTTGAAATTGTTGGTAAAGGCATAATATTCTGAGCACTTCAGTGTGACTATTTATAGAGGTTTTTAAATACTATTCTATCTCTCGTATCTTCCTATTTCAGTTGCTGAAAATCTTTGAGAATTATTATTTTGTTGATTAACACCATTATTATTTTCACTTGACGTTACACCACCACCATATGCAGATGAATTTAATAAATTCTGATTATCAGCAACACTTCCACCATCTCTAACATTATTTCCTAAATTGAATACTTCATTAAATGCTCTCTTAAGATCTCTTGCAAGTGATGAGGATTCACCACAAATGTACCGATCAAAACTAAATGATGCTGATGCCTTTAATACTTGTGAACCTTGATAAGATACTCTTGTAGAATTTAATGCTAAAGGAAATAGTCCTATAAAACGATATTCTAAAAAGCGATTATAATCTCTCTCAAATTTTACTATTTTTGTTTCATTCGATTTATAAGATTCTGGATAATTTAATGTAAAATGATAAGCATCACTTGTTAAATTAGTATTTGCTCCCGTAATATATTCCATCCAATGTTCTAAAAACTTCATCGATTTATATTCATTATCAATATAAAATTCTAATTGTATCTGTGTAAAATTACGAGTATGTGCAAATCTCTCAACTACGCCTTGAAAATCTCCACGAGTATCAATAGATGCTAATGCACTACCTGGTAAAACTGCATCACTACATAACAATCCTGCATCCTCAACAACAAATCTATCATTTACACCCTTTCTTCTTAAGAAAGAACGTAGTCCATTTGCAGTTTGATTATACGGTAAAGCAAATTTCACAAGATAATGTGAAGACTGTGCTACATTTTGAAATCTTGGCAATAAATCAGATATTGGTCTTGGTCTTGGTGCTGGCACTCTAAATAAAATTACATATCATATGTATTTAGATGTCTTATAAGGGAAAATACTACCCTTCCTATCCTAAAAAGTATAAAGGTGATCCAACTAATATAATTT
>Ga0163179_10001091_pt1 | contig 19393 bp, 12 predicted proteins | sample AtlANTMetagenome_FD_109643 | JGI IMG/M metagenome (GOLD analysis project Ga0163179, IMG submission 109643) | Marine eukaryotic phytoplankton communities from the Atlantic Ocean - Atlantic ANT 2 Metagenome | ecosystem: Environmental > Aquatic > Marine > Oceanic | place: North Atlantic Ocean... | reverse complement strand
TTCGCGATACAGTGTTTGCCAAGGAGGTGTTCGTGGATAACTTCACTCCAGTGTCCGCATTAATGGGCGGGATACTGATTGGAATCTCAGCTTCTATAATGCTTATAGCCAATGGTCGCATCTGTGGAATCAGTGGCATCCTCGGGCGCGTTTTACCAAGAAACGAAGGATCGGGGGCTCGTGTTTCGTTTCTCCTCGGTCTCGGGGCCACCGGTATGATACTGTCATGGGTCGATCCTAACCTGTTTACCAACGGTCTATCTCGGTCAACTGCAGCGTTGATCGTCTCGGGACTTCTGGTGGGTTTCGGGACGCGCCTTGGGAACGGTTGCACCAGCGGTCACGGTGTCTGTGGACTGTCCCGTCTATCACGCCGCGGTCTCGCGGCGACGCTGACTTTCATGACAGCTGGCGCCATGGCCGCCACAATGGTCACACAACTATTCAACAGTCTTATTTAACGGGGGTCGATATGCAGTCCAAAACGATTGAAATCATCACCTGTCTTGTGGCCGGCTCGGTGTTCGCTGTGGGTCTGGCCATCTCTGGGATGACCCAACCCACAAAGGTGGTGGGGTTTCTCGATGTCACCGGAGACTGGGACCCATCATTGGCTCTTGTGATGGTAGGCGCCATTGGCGTCCATCTGTGCGCGTACCGAATTCTGCCCAAAATGTCCAAGCCATTGTTGAGTCACACCTTCCGATTACCACCCGATAGGCCCATTGATAAACCCCTCATCACAGGGGCCATCTTGTTTGGCGTCGGTTGGGGTGTCAGTGGCTTCTGTCCTGGTCCGGCCTTGGTCTCACTCACCGGCGGTATGGCCGCCGCGATTCCTTTTGTGGGCGGCATGCTGCTGGGCATGGTGGGTTTTTCCATCTACAAAACAACCACGCAGACATCGACACCCCATGCTCAGATGGACGCATAGCCACCATCTGCCACAATGGTATCATCGAACTTTGGACCAAAAGCCTCGGACGAGTTCGCCGGGTTGTTTGGTGCGCTCAGGGTCCCACTCCTCAGGAAAGAAGTCCTGATAGTCTCGTTGTAAAAACCGCCGTCCCACCAAGACAATAGTACCCCGGTCCTGTGGTGTTCGTATCACTCTTCCAGCAGCTTGAACGACACGAGCCATTCCCGGAACCAACCATGCATATCGAAACCCGTGACCATACTGTTCTTGGTACCAACTCTGCATGAGGCGTCTTGAAAGATTTGCCTGAGGCAGGGCAGGGCCGACCACAATTACGCCCGCTAAACCCGCTCCCGGAAGATCAATCCCTTCTGAGAATATCCCCCCGAGTACGGCCATGAGTACATGGCCTTCTCCACGAGCCATACAAGTCAAGAACGCATCCCGCTCCTGCTCAGACATGTGTCGCTGTTGGAGCAAAACTGGTCGGTCAGACAAATCAATGGACGGCAGTGTCGCGTCCCGGAACGCGAAACTAGAAAAATAGACCGCCACATTACCCGGAATCGCTGAAACCGCCTCAGAAACCAATTTACCTGTTTGCTCTCGATCACGGTCCCTATCCCGAAAGGCAGTGGAGACCCCAGTCGACAAAACCACCTGACGATTCTCTGGTGGAAATGGTGAGGAAAACGAGGCCTTTTTGGTTTTGTCTTCCGGCAGTCCGAACATGGCCTGATAGAAGTCGCTAGGTCGCAGCGTCGCAGACATGCACACCGCCCCGCCCAGTCGGTCAAAAATGCCTCCCAGCATGCCAGATGGGTCTCGGCAGAGCAAAGCCATTCCTGTTGCTGGGTCACGTCTCGGGGTTTCACCGATAAGGGAACATTGGCGGTTCGTCGATTGAAGTCTACCTCGACGATCTGAGGGGCCTCGTCGCCACAACACCACCGTCTCTGGACCAGCCCTCTCCACCGCTGCCCGCAGTCTCAAGACGGCCCGAGAAACATCCAACCAACCATCTTCATTCGAACTTGGCGCACGGGTCTTCAACTTAAAGATCGCATATGCGACCGCCATCGACTCGATCCGGTTGGCGAGAGAAACCAGAGTCATGGCATCGATCCCGTCTTCTACCGAGAAGGCTCCTTCACCATCTCGAGCATCGACTGAGACTTCATTGACCCCAGCGAGGATAAACTCAGACACATCGCGCATGAGCTTGGCAAATGGCTCACCACCCGTTTGCCCTTGAACCACCGACATCGCTTGCTCAGCGACAGCCAGTGACAACCGTGGAGAACCCATCGCCATCGCCCGCTGAGGCAGATTGTGCGCTTCATCCACGATCACCAACCACTCCGAGAGGTCCTGCTCTAGTTCTGATAGCCGAGTGGATGGATCAAACACATAATTGTAGTCACCAATAATGACGTCTGCCTGAGCACTCAGTTCCAACGACAACGCAAACGGACACACCCGTGCCTGTGTGGCAAACTCAACCACACCATCCGGCCGAGGGACGCCCTTCACACACCCTCCGATACTCTCAGACCAGATCCGTCGGATGACATCTCCATCGGCAATTCGATCGTGGTAATCAACCGCGTATTCACAGCAGTCCGGCCGACACGCAACGACCTCATTGAGACACACTTTCTCTCGTGCTCTCAGCGAAACCGCCCGGACAGGCAGACCCGCCAACGCCATCGCTGAGACCACCTCTTCAGCCATCCTTTGCTGAGTGGTTCGGGCGGTGGCAAAGAACACCCGACGACCGGTTCGGTATGCCACCGTTAGCGCCGCATAAAGGGCTGCCGCTGTCTTTCCATACCCTGTCGGCGCAGTCAACAATAGGGTGTTTCCACGATGAAGGCTCTCTTCAATCTCATCGGCAAGGTCCCGTTGACCAAAGCGCCATTCATCATGGGCAAACGGCAACCCCAGCGTCACCGCAGCTCGGCGTCGATTCAACCACGCCACGCGCTCCTCACGACGCACAATGATCCAGTCCAAATGTCGATGCAAGAAATCAACAATGTGGGGATCCGGTGGGACATCAATAAGATGCTGAGTGCCATCAAGAACAGAGATCAAGACCAGACGACCCACCGTTTCTTTTCCGCTCGTGCGCAAAAAATGCATGTAGAGTTGAACCTGCCGTACGTACTCAGGGAAATCATCCGCACAACAACAAGCCAGACGCTCTCCAGGCAGAGTCGTCGACTTAATCTCCTCCACAAGATGGCGGTGCTCATGTTCCCTCAGCCCGTCAACACGACCGTTGATCCGCACCTCCCAACCACGAATGACCAATCGATGCTCCACCGATACTTCGCTTTGAAAAGTCGGATCTGTTGCTGACTGATGCCGTTGCCATTCGCTATGAATCCGCTGACCAATCCACATGCGCGTTCGCGCACTCCACGCCAACTGTAATCGCAGGTGGCCAGATGTTGGGCCAGACTCCAAGAGGTCATGCACACCCATCGAGACAATCCGATTGTCATCATCAAATCGAAGCAAGGTCAACTCCGGATTTGACCTGCTGGCGTTGATCCAACATCGATCCCCTAGCGGTTCATGTGGTTTGCCATCGCTCCGTACTCCTATTGCCTATCGTTTTCGGTTAATGATCGCCCTGAGTAGACCAAGAAATCACACTTCAAGTCCACAAGGAATTCTGTATGCCCAAGACATTTTCCGAATTTACGCTGACTCGAGCCAACATCGATGACATCGCAAGCCAAAGCACCAAGTTAATGGCGCGATGGAATGCTGCTGAGACCACACAGGAACGAGTCTGTGTGATTGAACATTGGGACCAACTTCGTCGAGGCTACTCGACTGAAAGCAGCCTCGCATACATTCGCTTCACGCAAGACACTCAAGATGAACAACGAAAGGACGACAAACAGTATTTCGATACCATTCACCCCGACATCACCGAACACGAGGTGAAATTCATGCGTGCGGTCGTCGAATCTGAACACCGGGCCGATGTAAGTGAACACCTCGGAGAACACGTCCTCAATTTGTGGGACTGCACCCTTGCTACATTCGATCCAGTAATCGCTGATGACCAGCGCGAAGAGTCGAAGCTGAGAACCGAATACACCGCTCTTCTCGCCGCCATTCGCATCCCATTCAACGGGACAGACTACACCATGTCGACTGTTCGTGGGCTATTTGGTGATGCCGACAGAAACATCCGACTCGGATCCCTCCGTGCTTTGTCTCAGGCCATGGGGGAGAAACGAGAGGAACTCGACAACCTCTACGACCAGCTTGTGGCTATCCGAAACAAGATGGCAACCAAGTTGGGATACTCGCGATACACCGAGTTGGGATACAAAGAGATGCTGCGCACAGATTACTCGGCGGACGACGTGACGACGTTTCGTGAGATGGTCCGACGTGACATCGTTCCCATCGCAGCGAAAATCAGACAACAGCACGCCAAGACTCTCGGAGTATCCGACTACGGTTTTCATGATGAGTCTGTCCGAGATTCCCTGGGTGTTCCCAAACCCAAAGGCGACCACGACTGGATGTTGGACCAAGCTAGCGCCATGTTTGCTGAGATGGGCTCAGACTTTTCCTCGTTCTTTGAGATGATGCGATCCCGTGAACTTCTGGATCTCAAATCCCGAGATGGTAAAGCCGGTGGTGGGTATTGCTCCTCTCTGACCGACCATGGTGTCCCGTTTATTTTCGCCAACTTCAACGGTACTCAAGACGATGTAAACGTGTTCACTCATGAGTGCGGCCATGCGTTTCAATGCCACTCTTCTCGGGGACAGAGGCTCCAAGACTACTTGTGGCCCACATACGAAGCCTGTGAGATTCACTCCATGAGTCTGGAGATGTTGACTTATCCTCATATGGAGAAATTCTTCGGAGATGACGCTGCACGCTTCCGAACTGGTCATCTCGAAGGAGCCATCTTGTTCTTGCCGTATGGGTGTGCGGTCGATGAATTTCAACACCTCGTCTACGATTCACCCACAGCATCCCCCGAAGACCGAGCGGAAATGTGGCAAGAGTGCGAGCGAAGGTACATGCCGTGGCGCGTCTACAATGACATGCCACACTTTGCTTCTGGCCGTTACTGGCAAAGACAAGGTCACATCTACAGTCGGCCTTTTTACTACATCGATTACTGTCTCGCGCAAGTATGTGCCCTTCAATTTTGGGACCTCGGTCGTCGTGATCGCCCCGCCGCAATGAGTAAATACCGCCAATTATGCAACATGGGTGGCTCACTGCCATTCACACAAATCCTAGACTCTGTCGGGCTTCAGTCACCATTTCAGCCTCAAGTCATCGCTCAAATGGTGGACAACCTAAAGTCAGGCCTCGCGCTGTAACTCGACTTTTGTCTCACACTGAGGCGATGACGAACAACCCAACGCGAATTCCACCGTTGGCAAATGTGGTCAGTCGTTCGCTGTGGGGGTGTACAGCTTGAGCGAGCTGACGGTTTGGCGCTAAAAAGATCGCGCTCCAGCCGGTGAATCGATCCTGTAGAGATCGCCCGAAATGAACATAGACACCTCTCACTCGCTGTCCGAGACGACGTCCATAAGGAGGATTCGTGGCCACCAGCCCGACCCGTGCTGGTGGCTCAATGTCCTTGACATCAAGGTGGTTCCACTTCACATCGACCTCGGCAATTCGCGCATTGTCGGTGGCTATGGTCAATGTTGAGGCTTCTTTGTCACTACCCACTATGACCACCCCCGTCTTTGTTCGACGAAACTTCTGTGGGCGATGCTTACTCAAAGCTGGCCATGCTTGCCAAGCAAAACCACGACAATGAGTTGGATGAAGACCACAAGCTAGCTGTGCAGCTTCGATCGGAATCGTTCCCGACCCACAAAATGGATCCAACAACGCTTGTTGTCCAGTCCAACCTGCTGCAACCAACATGCTTGCCGCAAGGTTTTCGCGAAGCGGCGCAGCCCCACCCCGCTGGCGCCACCCACGGCGGTGCAGCAACTCTCCTCCCGCATCCAATGAAACAATCGCAAAGTCTTCTTCAATTCGAACCACCACCCGCTGAGCGAGCTTGGGCAGATGACGAGGACCAGATCGAATCACATCATTAATGGCGTGCACAACCTTCTTGCCTATCGCTTCACGGCGAGACAGACGAGACCGGCGAGCCGTAACGGCCACATCGATCTGAGATCCAGGGGTCACCAACTCCGCCCAATCCACTGACCGGATGAGACTCGCAAGCTGATGAAGCGACCGGGCACGACCCTGTACGATGCGCAACAACACTCGGCTGGGCGTCCTCACAACACCTGTCAGCGAAGCGCCTTGCTCCAGGGTCGCCTCGAATGACACTCCACCTGTCGAGACGACACCGGCTACCCCAAGCGTCACCAATTCTCTATGCACCACAGGTTCAAGACCCGGTGTCGCGACGGCAAACCATTCATGAATTTGAGGTGGCAATAATCCCCACTCCGGGCCAGTGACAGTTCAAACCAACCGTCACGTCCAACGCTTTGGATTATTTGATGATATCAACGGAAAAGTCCAACAACTCTCCCTCCTCAAATACGCCCACAACCGTCAAACACAGCGGTGTGTCATCTGCTGAGTCGTTTGGGCACGGCTCACACTCCACACCAAATGTCGCCAGCTCATTGCATGTCGCGTCGGGCTCTGAACCAACTTGAAGCAACGGCCCCATGTCTGTGGTATCACCCAAGCCCACGAAGACACCTCCCCCAATGGACGTTCCATCCGGAGAAAACGTGCCTTCAAACGAAAAGTCATGTATTGGAATCTCGTAGCCCAAGTACTCGAACACCGTCTGCCCGCTCGCAGCAAAAAATGGCGAATCCTGAAAATCAGCTGTACCAAAATCCCAGGTTGCGATCGTTGGATCTTGTAGTACCTCCCCGCTGATCTCATCGGTGTAGCCTTGTGCCCCCACTATGGTGATCGAGGTATCATCGGCATCGATGACACCAATCAACAATGGTGTAGACAAGTAAAGTGACATCACCGGACCGATCATCGGCGGAGCCAAATAGGTCACAGCGCTCATATCGAAGTTATACGTATTGCCGACCAGGCTCTGTGGGTTTTCATTTAATGATGTTCCATATTCAGTGGTCTCAAAAGACATCAGCGTATTGGAATCACACACAGATACATCCACTGTATACGATGTCTGTCCTGCCCAATCACCCGATGGACCACTCAGTGACGCCACAAATCCTGTGTCATCCCACGTAACGATCACATCCACGCTGTCGCCAGTCCGTGATTCAGTGGTTGTAAAACTCGCCATATCAGCGGCCGGATCTGAAAAGACCACCTGAATAGTGTCACGATAATACCAGTTTGTGTTTCCATCGAGGGGATCGGTTTCCACCACTGCCACCTCACACGGTGCGCTCTCTTTGGTCGTGTCTGTGGTGTCTGAGGTGTCCGTGCTGGTGTCTTGGTCGGAATCAGGTGAACCACCGTCGATCGGTGTGCTCTCTTTGTCTCCACATCCCAACGCTATCAAAACCATCATGAATGCCAATCTGGACATCATCTCCTCCTACACTCTTGTTTGCCTACCACTACGGTGCTGACGCCTCGGTGTCCAACGAGACCTCCAACACATACCAATACGTGACTCCCCCACCAGTGTCGTTTTCTGGTGTGATTTTCAAGCCCCACTCTCCTGCAGCATTGAGGGTTTCGACCATTAACGGGTCCAAGTCAAGGGTGTCTTCTCCTCTCATCTGCAGAGAAATCAAGGTGTTGTCTGGGCTGTACAAGCCTACTTGAGCACTGAGTGGAGACCCATAATTCCAAGCCTCAATGGTCGCGGTCAATGTGGTCTGCGTGTCGGGCATGTCGAATACATACCAATCCGCATCACTGCCCGTCTCTATCACCCCATAAATACGATCCCCGTCGTAGATAGGCGTCCCGTCCTGCTTTCCGTCATTGGGTTCTGCCTCGTTGGCCTCCCAAAGCAGAGGCTGTTTGGCCTCCGAAACGAGCAGTTCCCAAACATAGTCCTCTCCGTGGCCATACCATTGATCCGACACGGTGACATAGAAACGATTGGGCGCCTCAGCAGGAAACAACAAGACCGGGTCGGGGCTGTCGGGGCTGGCTGCCGCCAGCGTCGTGTAATCGTATGAAGCATCGTCCAAGGTGATCTGAAGATTCGCACTAGAGCCAATGTCCGCTCCTCGAGCCCAGACCTTCACCCAGCCTGATGTTTCGAGATCGAATTGAAAGGTATCAAAGTCACCTTCTTCATAAAGTCCGCCACACGCCCACTCTTCCATCGGAAGAACCTGTGCGGTTCCCGGGGTGTTGTTGGGTTCAATTTCGGGGACAGCGCACGGCAGCAGCTCAGCGGTGTCCACGGGCTGTGCGCTATCGACGATCCCCGAATCCAACACAGCCGTGTCCATTGGGTCGTTGGAGTTGTCATCGGAAAGGTCCCCGTGACATCCCCCACAACCCTGGCATCCGGTTATGATTAGCAGTGCAAACATGATCACTTTTCCACCCCGGTTGTTTCGGGACTGTACAGACCAGAGTATGCTCTCTCAATGAACATCAGCAACATTCATTTTGCCCAAGCGTGTGTTTCCCTTGTTTTTTTCGGGTGCTCACAAGGCGTCGAAACCAACGTAACCCAGCTTGATCCCGACATCGCCATCGCACCAAACACTGTGGAATTTGGGGGGGTCGTTGTCTTATACGACGACGAGAAGACCTTACAAGTCATCAACGCCGGACGAGCCACATTGGTGATCAGCGACATGACCGTTGAAGACGATGACGAGCAAGTCTACACCGTCACACCAGTAGAGGCGACGCTCGAACCCGATGACAGTATGGGCGTGGGAATCCGGTTTGAACCCACCACTTATCTGCCCTACAACCGAGATCTCATCATCACCTCAAACGACCCCGAATCACCACAACTTCGTGTACCTATTCGGGGAGAAGGTGTTGATGGACCCATCCCCGATATCGTCGTCACGCCCCCGAGCATCGATTTTGGCAGTGTTGCCCCAAACACCACGGTCTCGACATATTTCACAATTCAAAATGTGGGAGATGGGGATCTGATCATTGAAGACACAACGCAAACTGGGGGTGGTGCCTTTGAGATTCAGATGGATCCCGAGGGCTTCACCCTGTCCGAAGACGAAACCACTGTTGTTCCGATGGCCTACACTCCTGAAACTGAAAAAGGAGACAGCGGCGGACTTACAATTGTAACCAACGATCCCGACGAGCCCTCCGTCGACGTGGTTTTCCTGGGCAATGGCGGAGGTGAATTTGAATATCCCGTCGCGTTGATTGATTGTCCCAAGGAAGCCCCCCCACCCACCACCGTGTCAATCAGTGGGTCAGACTCATACGATCCCAACGGCAACGAACCACTTGTATACGAGTGGAGCATCGAGGAACACCCCCAGGGAAGCTCCTCAACAATCCTCGATCCTGCGCTAACCACCACCAGTTTGTTTGTTGATATGGCCGGCACTTGGCGCATATCGCTAACTGTTACCAACAGCATCGGTATCAGCTCCGCACCAGCCGAATGTGAATTCGAAGCCATCCCCGAGGACATGCTGTATGTGGAATTAAGCTGGGACAGCGCCGAATCAGACGTGGACTTACATCTTCTTCAGGAAGGCTACAGTTTGTTCCAATTCAATGGAGATTGTTGCTGGTGCAACCCCAACCCATCCTGGGGGGAGTCGGGCACCACAGACGACCCTGACCTGTCCTTAGACAACACCTTCGGATTTGGCCCCGAGAGCACGACTCTGCCCTACCCATACGATGGTGACTACTACGTTAAGGCTCATTACTTTTCCGACAATGGCGGGGGCTACACCGTGGTGACGGTCCGGGTGCACATCAACGGCGTGCTCGAGCACGAAGATAGCGAGTTACTCGGACACAATGACGTCTGGGACGTGGGCTATGTGCGCTGGCCGGAAGGATTCTTCGTCGCCGAAGACAACAGTTTGTATGCCGCCGAGGAACGCAGTTGTTGGCAATAGCCATCCAGTGGCAACCATCACCGCTGAAGATCAGCGACTAAATCCATATACGTTTTATCTATCCGAAGAGCGCTGAGGTGACGGGTAGTCATCTGCGCGATGCTGGATAATTGTGTCACAGGAGCCATCGCCGCCAACATGATCCATGTCGCCAGTCTGGGGGCCAATCGTCGGAATTTCAAGGCCGCCATCTGATCATCTCCTCTCGACACCAAGTCTAAGATCATCAAAAAAGTCTCGCGATCAGACTCGAGATCTTCACTGTCAATTCGACCGTTCAAGACTCGAAAAAAGCCCTCGTGTGCCCCAAGACGAACAGCGTCGCGCAAGACCTGCGCCAGCAAAACATTGTGTGTTCCTTCCCAGTTTTCATAGACAACATTGTCTCTGAGTAATCTCGGCAACACCGAGAAACTCTCAATGGCACCGTTGCCCCCAAGAATCTCGATGCCTCGATTCACCGTGTCGTGGGCGAGCATGGCGGTTCGGACCTTGTTTAAACAGATGGCCAACCGTAAGAAGTGAGACTCTTCTTCCGTTGCCGTGCCCGCATCCTCTTTCTCGAGGAGTTCGGCAAGCCAAAGACTCGACGCCAGACTCGACGCTGCGTCTGCTCTCATAAACGCTAGGGTCTCTGCCACCGGCGAAAACTCACCGATGCGTCGACCAAACGCAGTTCTGCGTTTAGCGTACGTACTGGCCACTACCCATGCACGTCGTGAGTGCGCGCTGCATCCAAATGCATTGTAGAGTCTCGATGTTGACAAGATCCATCGGACAACATTGCTAAAACCGCCTTGGGTTGGACCAAGCGTTTCCGCAAAAGCCCCCTCAAAATCGATCTCTGCTGACGCCATTGTCCGTGTTCCTAATTTACTTTTAAGGCGTCGAATCCTAAATCGATTGATCGTCCCATCAGCAAGCCTTCTCGGCACGATAAACAATCCCAAACCCCCAGTAGATGATCCCTGGGAGGCTATTCGAGCAGTGAGAAGAAAAACATCAGCGTCCACATTTGAACAAAACCACTTCTCCCCACGAATACGCCATCCTTCTTGACCGTCAGATTCAGCCGTTACCGCGTTGGCGCCCACATCACTGCCACCTTGGATCTCAGTCAAGAACTGGGAGGCGGTGTAGTTGTTGTTGAAATTCGGGTCGAGAAGTTTGTTGAGATACCGTTGCCGCTGGTCTGTGGTTCCGAGCGCTTGAAGGCTTCGGATAGCTCCTGCGTTGCATGCCAATGCACAGTTGTGTCCAGCCTCTCCCAACTGAGCGGTCAAATAAAACAGGCTCAGGATATACCTGTGAGACACCGGTGTATCTTGATACGCCGCCATAATCCCCGTTCCATAGATCAACGAACCAATGCGATGCCAGTCCGCGTGATGTGCCACTCGACCAGTATGTCGACCAATGCCATCCCAAGCATCGAGTACTGGGAGGTTTTGAGGCTCATTGTTTGTTCTCACCAACTCATCGAGTGGACCTCCCACCAGGCGTCCGGTCTGGCAAAAAACATCGTGCCTATCCGCCAAACCATGATGATCAATCAATGTCTTGAACTCAGCATCGTCGTCATAGAGATCATCGGGTTGGTCCTCAAGCCACAAAGCCAACTCGGCGCGTCCCTGATCCGTTTTCGTCATTGATCCTCTGCCTCCGAAGTCCTGACCGCCACAACAATCACAATCATCTCAGTCATAACAAACGCTCGTTAGAGGTAAAGAAACCACCTTTGTCATCCGATTAGTAAGTATGATGGGGTGGTTACTCGCAGCAATGGTGGCAAATGCGTTCGCTCAAGATGGAGCGATGAGCGCAGTGATCTCTCACAGCCAACCCCTATCTGCCAAAGACATCGAGATCCCGTACCAGAATCCACCTGAAACCAATGAAATCCTGCGCGCCCAAGACAACGACATGCTCGACGCATTCGTTGACAACGCCACCACGATCGTCCTTGGGCGAGTTGTGGACATCCCTCATTCCCGATTTCAGCGTCAACCCTTCGCCACCATCATCATTGAGGAATCTCTACGAGGAGAAGCTCAGGGATCCATCGAGCTCGAGTACCCCTTGGAACACGGTCTCGATCCCCCACCAACCTCCCTGGTAGAGGGATACACTCTGCTGATCTTTCTCGATGAGCACGGTCATCTACTGGATGGCGATGGCCTCTTCTTCATCGAAGGTGGCTTCGCCTGGAGAAATCGCCGTGAATCCGTGTTTCTACGACCGACGCTCGACAGAGTCTGGGTCGAAGATATCGATCCGACACACGACTATATCTGCTTCCAGTTGTCTCGAATTCGGAGTCTACTCAAGACAACTCGTTCGATCTGGCCGTGGTCAAAATAAAACCGGATCGAGGTGCTCGGATGTAAATATCGGTGTCTCAACGGATCCCTCTCGCCACATCTGATATGATGCGCCTGGAGGTTGAATCACATGCTCAAACGAAACTTGATCTCATTGACTGCTTTAGGCGGGTTTGTTGTGCTCGCAGCCGGCAGTTCGCCTGAACTCATCGAGACAATTCAACAGTCCTCGTCACCAGACTACCCTCAACGCGGTGACGATGACGACTCTGATGGCGGAAAAAATGGAGATGGTGGCGGGAGTGGTTCCTTCGACAACAACCTCGATGCATGCAAGGCCTATGTGGCTCATTACAACGGTCTGGACTGCCTGATGGGCATCACACTCAACGCCGAAAACACGTGCCCGTCGAATCTCAATGATTCCCCCATCGATATGACTACTTACTATAGTTGCATGATCGATCACAGCAGCTGCAACGGCAGCATCCCCGATTTCGCTGGGATTGAAGATTGCCAAATGGGAATTTGACAGTACGGTATTTCTCGATCGCCTGCGTGCTCCCCATTTTTGTGGGTGGGGTGATCTACCTAATGTTTCGCAGTCAAGACATGCTGATGTTTCAATGGGCAGACATGTTGGGATTGACCAACGCCCTTAACTCTGCACGCGTTGACCTGGCACCCATCGGGTCTCACCTTCCGGATTTCGTCCTCTATTGTGTCCCAGACGGCGCGTGGGTATTCGCATGCACCGCATTCTTCGCCCGATTGTGGCCAGATGGTCCCATATGGATGCGTGTGGGTTGGATCGGAATTGGTAGCGTCCTCGCCATCGGTGGTGAGTTGGGTCAAGCCATTGGCTTCGTCCCTGGCACATTCGATCCCTTGGACATTCTAGCCTACACTGTGGCAGCAATCACGGGCGTGCTGGTCTCAAAGGCTTAGGCTGATATTGCGCAAAGAACAGTCTCGATACTAACCGGAAGCCAAAGAGACCTCTTTGAGGTCAAGACCTTGGACTACCCACGTGCACGCATCAACCATGCCAAAACGGGTTTGATCCGAACTCATATCGATAAGACTCTCAAAGAACTCGAAGATAGTGGTCTCAATCGAATAGACCCCCACTCGCCCAACGCTTCGGTCCACCCCATCGAGCACGAACAATCCCACCAACTTCAGTCGGCCAGTCTTAATGTCAAGCTGTGGAGGACGAACCAGGTTGAGCATTCGAAGATATCGACCCAACCCGGCAAACAACATGTTTCGTGTCCGCGAACCCGGACGGACCATCAGGTTCCCAGGCCATCCTGTACCATCCACACGATAATGACCCGTCGGTCGAGTGTTTCGCTCCCGAGCCAACAACACATCGGTGTACATACCAGACGCCACCCCATCACAGATCAACGGCAACGCGACTGGGGGAACCCCACGCCCATCAAATGATCGCGTCTGTACACCCGACGCCAACCCAGCATCATCGACAATATGTAGCCAACTCGGACCAATCGGTTCCCCATGACGACCGCAAAGAAAACTCTCGCCATCGATCAGCTTTTGCCCGTCAAAGGCTGGTGTAATCAAGGGGAGAATCTCGGCCACCACGTGGGCCTCAATAACCAACGGAAGCGACTCAGATGGCATCTTCGCCACACGCGTTCCTGCTTCCAGTCGTCGCGCCAACTCCGCTCCGAGCGGTCGGCTCGCCACATCAGAGAAGTGACGACTGTAGACCTCTCCAGATAATTCCAAGCCCTCTCGTGCGCTTGAACCAACCACTGCCGTCATTTTGTACAGAGTGGCTCGCTCTTCTGCGACGACACCTCGGCTCGATGCAAACACTCTTCGAGTCAACCGCTCCGACAACGAAAATCGTCGGGGTTTAATCCGCGTGCTCACCGAACGACTCGTGCCAATATTCCAATTAACCACATCCCGTCTATCTTCATCTGTGAGGCGATCAAATCGGGGATCAGCGATAGACAACCCTCGGCTACCAATACTCATCTTGTCGGCTGGACCAAGCAACGGGTTTGGTTGAGCCGCTTCAGACAATGACATCGCTTGACTCAACAAAGCACTCAACGCCGCCGAATCGATGGCAGAAGAAAACAATTTCGTCTGAGCATGCCCAACGCGTCCCCCTGCTCCATAAACCATTACGCTGGCGTCCACTGTGTCGGTGTGGGTCTCAACGAGGTCTTGCGTGCTTCGACTTCGAATATTTAGTGGTGACGCCCAACGTCGAGTCGTCGAGCTATCCAGACTGACCTCGGAACCCAGCGCACCACCCTGGCGGGCTTCGCCCACCACACTTTCAACAAGTTCAACAAGTTCCGACATGGCAGGTGACTCCACGATGTGATGAATTCTAGGTCCAGCTTAACGACTACTTGGCTCCTGGCGCCGCAACAAACACCCGAGGCAAAATAGTCTTCATTCCCACTCCGTATTGTGCCCAACTGGGACTCGCACGCCGATCTTGACAATGCTTGTACACATCAACCTGTGTTTGAATTCACGTAAAGACTCCGCTGATACCGACTGAATGGACAAATACGGTTACGCTACGCCCAACAGTGTTTATTCACAATCAAGTCTCAAACAGTCATCAAAGTTCATTCCAGACCAGACCATGGCTCTTCATTGTGTTAGACGATTTTTCGTAAGAGACAAGGGCCACAACAACCGATCTCGGGGACTCGCCTATGTTCACTTCTGTCAACGTTGAAGATGTATTGGTCAGTATTGGATCAGAGGATCTTATCAACACAGATCAAGTCAATGCGTTTAAGGACTTTGTACAGACCGTCCTTCCACAAATTCGACCGAGCTACCTGAAACGCCAATCGGCGCGCCGTACGGCAAACCAGTTGGCCTGCCTGTTCAATCAGGCCAGCAATCGGGACACCCTTATCCAGATGGTCTCCGACGAAAACCGCTCACTATTCTTCTCGGTGTCTCCCGATCACCCCTTCATTGTTGACACCATTCACATGCTTCTTCGAAGTGCTGGTGCCCAAAATCTGGTCGGATTCAACACTACCATCGGTACCTGCCGCAACGAAACCAACGGCGACCTACTCGAAGTGGGCGCCCCTTTCAGCGATCTTGAAAATGTCGAGAGCCTCGTTCATGTCGAGTGCATCGGAACAATAAATCACAAGGTCCTTCACAACACAATCGAAAACAGTCTGAACTTAGCGAGAATCATGACCGCTGATTTCGACCAAATGACCGAAATCATTGAACAGACAGCAACGCGATGTAGCAGCGCCGCAAAACACCAACCGAACAATGCCGACCAGATTCGTGAGACTGAAGACTTTCTTCGATGGTTGCTCGCCGACAACTTCGTGTTCATGGGTTTGGTTCACGAAGGAGACCGTTTGGGTTTCGCCAACGAATCAGCGAAGCCGTATTGGCCTCACCCGATGGAGCTTTGGAGCAAGTCTCAACCTGAAGACATCATCTCGTTCCGAAAGAGCCCTCACAACTCTCCAGTCCATCGGAAAGGCCGTCTGGACGAGATGTGTATCAACATCCCATCCGAAAACGGTAAATCACGCCAATTGTTGATTCAAGGGCTGTTTACGTATCGGGGTAGCAGTCAGCCTAATCGTCAGATTCCAGCACTTCGTCAAGTCCTGGAGAACCTGTTGAAGCACAAAGACTACGCCCCCAACTCCTATCTATACAAAGGCTTCACCAATCTATTTGACACGTTGCCTACAGAGACCATTCTCCTGCTCAAACCGAACCAAATCCTTGAAATGATCGATGACATCCTCGAGGGACAACAAGAGCGCGAGATCCGACCACACATCGTCCAAATTCCAAAGTCGGAAGAGGCTTTTGTCGTCATACTTCTGCCACAGCACCTGTGGACTGAAGGGCTTCAAACTCAACTGGAGAAAATCCTCCGACAAGAAACACAAGCAACCCAGCACGATGCCAATGTGACCGTTGGTCGAAACGATACGCTGTTGGTTCATTTCAATCTGTCTGGATGCCAGCCGCTGGATGAACTTCAAGTCATTCGGCTGCAACAACGGATCATCGCAAAAAGCACCCCGTGGGGAGTCCAGATTCGAGACGCACTGATGCTCGTCGACGAACCCAATGAGGACAATGGATCAGTTCAACTGAGTTTCCCCCAACAAGAAGAAAAAGCCGACCGCTTGCTTCAAAAATATGGTCAGGCCTTCGACGACACCTATCGCATGTATCGACCAATGAACGAGGTCGTGACCGACATCTTTGCTCTAGAGTCTCTCACGATAGACACGCCCATCATCGTCAACCTCTTCTCAGCAAAGGAGAGGGTATATCTTCGCGTCTATCAGGCCGAAAACCTCTTGTTGTCTGCTCTTCTGCCCATCATCGATAACTTCGGCTTGATTGCAATCGACCAATTTTCTGACGAGGTCATCACAGCCGACGAAGAGATGTACATCGATACATTCCGTTTGGCGCATAACGATGCACTCACGACCGATTTATTGCCTCAAGTTGGCGAGACACTCGCTCGAGCCATCGAGGCTGTCCTCAATGAAAAGATGACCGACGATCCTCTAAATTGTCTTGTCGTTGGATCCCGGCTGCCCTGGCAGGCCGTTGACATGTTGCGGGGTTACTTCGGGTACGCCAAGCAGTTGGGGATGTACTTCTCAGAAGCACAGCTTAAAGGCATTTTACTAAGCCAACCTCACATCGTTTTCTCACTCTGGTCTTACTTCACAGCCCGCTTCGACCCCAAGCTGAACGGCAACCGCGCATCCAAAGAAAAGAAGATCGCTGCAGAACTCACAGACCAAATCCGAGCTTTGAGCAACCGAGATCAAGACCTCGTGTTTCACACGTTCGCCAACTTGATCGAGAGCACAGTACGAACCAATTTTTATCGAGATGACAAGCGTTTTCATTACATTGCCTTCAAGATTGATTGCGCCAAGATCACTTCCATGCCCAGCCCTCGGCTGATGTTTGAAACATATGTACACCACACACACATGGAGGGGCTCCACCTGAGAGGAGGGCTTATCGCACGTGGTGGAATCCGTTGGTCGGATCGTGGTGACTTCAGGCGTGAGATCTTGGATCTGGTCACCACACAGATGGTAAAGAACGTGCTGATCGTTCCCGTTGGTGCCAAAGGGGGTTTCCGACTGAAACACCCTTCACAAGACTATGGCGAACGAAGGAGATCCGCTGACGAATTGTACAAGGTTTTGATGCGTGGACTTCTGGATATGGTCGACAATATCGTTGATGGCAAAGTCATTCATCCACCCAACGTCGTCATCCATGACAACGATGACCCATACCTGGTCGTCGCAGCCGATAAAGGTACCGCTCACTTATCTGATACGGCAAACGCCCTATCCGAAGAGTACGGATTTTGGCTATATGACGCGTTCGCATCCGGGGGCTCGAATGGCTACGACCACAAGGAAGTGGGAATCACGGCTCGTGGCGCCTGGGTTACCGCTCGACGCCATTTTATCGAAATGAATCTTGACCCTTACTCTGAGCCATTCACCGCAGTCGGAATTGGAGATCCTGCCGGTGATGTGTTCGGAAATGGCGTGATCGAGACACCGCATATGAACCTCTTGGGGGCCTTCAATCATCTTCATGTGTTCATCGACCCCGACCCCGACCCCAAATCTTCCTACAAAGAACGCAAGCGACTGTTCAACGCAGTCAAAGGCTGGGATCACTACAACACCAGCCTGATTTCAGAGGGCGGCGGAATCTTCAGCCGCCAGGCCAAAAGCATCCCACTATCCCCACAGATGCAAACGATGCTCGGGGTTCTCAAAGAAGAGCTTCCGGTGGAGGTGGTTATCCGCTTGCTTCTTCGTTTAGATGTCGATCTGTTGTGGAATGGCGGGATCGGCACCTACGTCAAGTCTTCCCATGAAGACAATATGGCCGTGGGCGACCCAGGAAATGATCATCTGAGAATCGATGGGCACACCCTCAGAGCTCGTGTCATCGGTGAAGGTGGCAACCTTGGCTTTACTCAATCTGGACGAATCGAATACGCTCGCAGTGGCGGCGCGGTGAACACCGACGCCATCGACAATTCGGGTGGTGTGGACATGTCCGACCACGAAGTCAACCTCAAAATCTTGCTGTCACCTTTGGTGGCCACAAAGCAGCTCACCCCCCAAGACCGCAATGCTCTGCTCCAACGCATGACCGATGAAGTCGCTGATCAAGTTCTTCACAACAGTGATGTGCACGGTCGACAACTGTCCCTCGACGTCATCAGGAGCCGCCATGATCCCATGTGCTTTTCGCGCACCATAGAATGGGCATGTGCCCAAAGTTCTGTAACCTGTGCTGATCTCCAACTGCCTACTCACGAAGAGTTGGCTCGACGCGCAGCCAATGGGAAAGGCCTGACTCGACCCGAGCTCGCCGTCCTTGCCGCCCACGTAAAAATGCACGTATTCTCTATGCTGACAGACAGCGATGAGGCCACCATCCCAGATTTCGAGGATCGAGTAACTCAGTATTTCCCGAAGGAAATCCAGAAAAAGTACCCCGAACAAATCCGAACCCACATGTTGTTCAAACAAATCGGTATGACCGTGGTCACCAACGAGGTCCTTGGCGAGTCTGGCGCCTGGTTCTTTCCTGGGCTCATCGAATTGACGGGTGCTTCAGCAAGCACCATCGCCAGGGGCTGGATCACTGCACTCGAGTTGATCAAAGCTCCAAGTATTCTCAAGTCTCTGAGCGAATCAGACGCGAGCCTAGACGCTCAATACCGTGCGTGGATACACGTGACCGATTCAGTGGTAAACATGTTGTCCATCTGGTTGTCACCAGGAGAGACCATCCCTGACCAAGACGCCATCCGACGCATCCAAAAGACCATGAAAAGGCTGTCGAAGATGGCAGGTTCTGCTCACAAAGAACATCAACGAAAAACCATCGCGCTGCACCCCGAGCTTCCCGATTCAATCGCAACACGAATCGCCAACCTGGTGTGTCTAACCACCGCATGCGAAATCTCTAAGCTTGAGCATTCCGTTCCAGAAGGCACCGCCGTGCACTACTTGGCCATCGGAGAG
>Ga0163179_10001090_pt1 | contig 19393 bp, 12 predicted proteins | sample AtlANTMetagenome_FD_109643 | JGI IMG/M metagenome (GOLD analysis project Ga0163179, IMG submission 109643) | Marine eukaryotic phytoplankton communities from the Atlantic Ocean - Atlantic ANT 2 Metagenome | ecosystem: Environmental > Aquatic > Marine > Oceanic | place: North Atlantic Ocean... | reverse complement strand
GTGATTTGTTTGCTGATTGCACCACCAAATTCTTTGAATCTGAATGTAGAATCTGCCTCGATGCCCAGGGTATTCATCAGTGACTTAATCCCTTGGATAGTTCCTCTAGAGCGAAGCAAAAATGGCAAATTGATAAGAATTCTTCTCCAAATGAGATCTGTTGTTTTGCTTAGCGGATCTGATTCACCTCGAGAATTTGTTAGATTTTCTCCCTTTTTGAACTTGCTTGGATTTTCATTAGCATACGGGTTCGGCAAATTAATTCCGTAATAGTCAGACAAAAACAAGATCACTTGAGACGGTATCTGATTATAATCATCATACGAGACTTTATCTAACAGAGAGAAAGAGTCAATATAAAGCTTTACGTCGTCAAAGAAATTAGCCCATACAAAGAGAAAAGAAATCATCAATACTCTTGGGGATAACTTTGCATGCCCAGGGATCGGATGTGCAACTTTTTTCAATCCTAGAGCTTGTGGAGTTTCAAAGTCTTCTTCTATACCTTCGAAAAACTGAGCCTCTTCAAAGTAATGAGATGGAACTAATTTCGTAATTAAGTTAGGGTTGTTTCTATCGTAATGATTGGCCTCGACTAAAAGGCTAGTGTTGACAGTTTCATTAGGTGGCCAATCTGGGAACAAAATATAGTTGTTTTTTGTTTTTTCTAATTCCAAAGGAGCAGAAACCCCTGTGGCTTTTGCCTTTGGGTCGTAAGATCCTACTAGCCCACCTGCAAGAATGTGTAGACCACTACCTGAATAATCTAATGTTATATGTTTCGCACCATACGTATGAGTAGTGAAAGAGGGTTCATTAAAGCGATAGTACAATTTTAAGTTTTCTTGCGCATCAACGTTCTTGTGCATATTATTAACAATTTCATTTTTAGTTCGAACTTTTGACCAAACCCTAAATTCATCTATCTGGCCAACGAAATTAGAAACACTGCTAGCCGTCTTTGCAAAAGTACCAATCGTAACGCCAGTTCCTAGCTTTATCATGCCATCGGCTATTTTAATATTATCTAATTCTGACTTGGTGTTCTCTGTCGTTGAATTTAATTCTCCATTGAGATAGCCAAGAATCTTTTCAGTATCAGACCTTTCATATACAAAACCCACGTGATGCCAAGTATCGTATGCTAATCCTTTTATTTCGTGATAAATGGCTTTGAACTCGTCAGAAGATATATGAAATCCAACACTGAAAGTGTTGTTTGCATATGTCACACCGTCACCATCAGGGTCCGTACCAGCATCGACTCCTTGAGAGAATATAGACACGCCTTTCTTGCTAGGACTCACACTTGTGTCTACTTTCTGGTATACCACTCTGGTGTCAGTAGAGTGATTTGCTGAAGGTACACGAATCCAAAATTCATGAGTAGCACCTTTCACATGGAAGTTTTCTGTTGCTCGAGCTTCACCAATTATCTTTGTAAGGTCCGGCGCATAGAACCCTGTTTGGTCTAATACTTGTAAATTTACGTTACCATCAAAATTAAAATACCCTAAGTTCGAATCAAGTTTTGTCAGCATCCAAGCTGTAAACCCTCCAATCTCTGAAAGAAATGTTTCTTTCTCTAGAGCCGAACCATCGAATGGGTACCCGTTTATTATTTGGTCAAACGCTAAATTTACTTTTGCCTCAGCCGAATTAAAAAAGACATGGTTCGAGTAATTGCTCCAGTCAACTTTGAGCTGTTGTGTATTTTTTAGCCCAGTCCCAATTGGGTCGTTTTTCCAAATATCAGAAGTCACTCCGGGAGAATCTTCTTCTAAGATTTCTCCAGTGACGTTTCTTACAACTGATCTACTGTTGTTTTTTGGGTTAGTTGACTTATTAAACAATCCTGATGCCATTATATCACCTTAAAAGCCACGTTTGTTTCGTGCACTCTTCTGTGGCCGAAATCATAATATGCTATATCTATCGTGTAGGTTTTGCCATGCGGGCAGATCGAAGCTGGAAAAGAAAAATAAGGCCCATTATGATCAACAGAAATCCTTGTATACTCTGTTGCAGTTGACAGAGTATCAGAAAATGGCACGATAATATTGCCGTTGTTTGCATCTTTGATCTGATAATACATCTTTTCAAGCTTGATTGATTTAAGTTCTATTTCTTGCCTTACAGATTTCAGAGTTATGTTTCTATCCTCGATAAATAGCCGGATTACTGGGTTTTCTTTTTGTGTATACGTGCTTTCGATTTGTCTCACTGCTATTCTTAAATTTCTTGGCTGTGACGATGCAAAAGAATACGGCTTCTTAGCGTCGATAGAGCCCGTGTATACTAAAGTGCTTCCTATTGTCCACCTTTCTTGCAGGGTGATTGAGCCACTTGCCAACAGATGCGGAGACAATGTAGGATCTGATGCATCGATTGCGCTCATGGAAACTTTATACAAACCAGTTTGGGTTTTACCAGCAAGTGCTTCAACTGAGGTTGTCGTCGCAGTATTCTGATATGTGTCATACGAAAGTGTGCAAGTCAGTGGGGTGCTTGACAAATTTTGAGAGAACGATGTTGCTGTTCCATTAGAAAAATTCCTAATGTAAAGCTCATTTGTTTTTCCTGTTTCAAAGTCAAGTCTGTCATCGATAAGATAAGAAGACCATGAAGTTTCTATCCTGGGAACAATAAACGTATTTTTAGAATGTCTACTAGCAAAACGTTTAACGAAATATGAATTTGAGTCCGCTTCTTTAGCAGAATCAAACTTAAGTATCCAACCATTATTAGAGACGGAGGATGCCCAATATGCTTTTACGTAATCAGTAATATCCATTCGAAGGTCTTCTGTCCCAGAGAATGTTTGTTTGGCTATATATCCAGAAGCATGAACATCTGTCCAAGTCGTTAGCCACCATCCGCCAGCTGCGTCCCAAGTGCTTCCCGATCCCGAAGTATCTGTATCATTCCATTTGACATCCAGAGAACCACTTACCCAATTACTAGACTGTAATTCTGAAAATCCAATAATATCGTTCCCTAAACCTTCATTAAACGTTTGTCGAAGAGGGTACAATTCCAAAACAAAATCAGAGGGGGCTACCTGTGTCCCTTGCACATCTCTAAGAACCAACTCTACCTTAAAACTCGAGTCGCTAGAATCGACTAAAGAAGCAAGGTCAGTCTGTAGGGTATCTAAGTCAAAGTACAATAATCCTCTAGAAAGTTCCTGAATATCGCCTGTCTCGTCTTTCATTGAAGATTCGTTGTGAAGCTTGAATAGATCAATAGTTGAAGCATATCCAACATTTGCATCTGTCGCTCTGCGTACGCCACCGATGATTTTATTTGTAATATACGTATCTTTCGAACATGTAAGATGGTGTATCATGATTTCTCCTATAAAACTGTCACAGATATATCTGCTTTTGAATATCTGAGCTCGAATATTTCGTATGGTTCAGCAATATATTCATCATTAATTAAACTAGTTTCTAAATTTTTCTGTGATAAAGAGTATGGCTTGTTCTGTATAGTTCCTGATAAATTCACTAATTCAATCTTAGGAACTGCGATGACACCCGGTTGGTTGAAGACTTCATTGAAAATATCACTTTTGACAATTGACTTTCCTAATGCTAGTTTATCAGCTGTGAACAATGCAGAAACTTTGCGAATGATAAGTGAAATTAACTCATACTTGTTCACGCTTGGCGTAAAAGTACATTCGATATTTATCTTAAAGTTAATGACTGTCGCATCTAAAACATCCATTGCATCGCCAATCAATCTAAATTCATTTAAGTATGTAGAAAGGTTCTTCTTAAGAGAATCACTAGCCGGTACTAATCTTCCAGTTGCATCTCTAGAGATCACGTATAGGATCGACGACAAGGCATTCTCAGGATTTGGCAGAACATTGGCTCGATATACAACACCAAACTCAGTGGGAAGCGTATATATCCGAGCAAGAAGATCTTCTGTCGTAACTACTCGATTCTGCATTGTCCTTGACGATGTAACAAAGTTCTTCAAGTCTTGTAAACTTGGAGCAAGGGCACCGCCAGTTGCTGTGCCCGGATTACTTACAGATAAAGAGTTTTTTACATCTCTCGCTGAATCGTATGACACGCCTGGCAAAAATTCAAACTCTACTTGTGATACCGTTGTGATCGTATCGTTTGCAACGTTATGATTAGCACCCCCTCCGTATCTATATATAATAGTCATCGTTGTGCCAGTTGGTGATACTCCCAGCGATGGAGACTGAAGAAGGCGATTTGGATCTAAGCTAAATGAAGAAAATGTCGTTTTCCCATAAAGGGGCAAAGCCATATCTGAAGGATCAGGAACTCTGGCATCTTGGATGTTCGATCCATCGCCTGAACCAAATCTAATTGACGTAGTTCTGCCTTGGACAGCAGTTCTAGCGATATATCTGTACGGAGACGCTATTACCTCTATGCTGTTTGTACCATTAGACAGTCGATTTTTCTTAAAGACAGTGTCTTGTGATAAAGACTCTACTTCGTAATAATCATTGCCATCTGAGTCATATACTCTTAGAATCGATGATACGTGCGGATCTTCTAAAGTTATAGTTCTAAACGGAACGTGCGTATTTCCTATTACGGCTGTTTGAGTTCTCAGCTGACCTGAAACACACAAAGCTGATCTCTTTAATACAAAAGAAGCAATCGTCCCAGCTGAGTTTGTAATGGGAACTGTTTCTGCAATATATGTTCCATTCTCATTTTTTTCTGAAAAGTCAATTGGCTCTGTGAGATTGAACACAACACCAGCAGACGAATCTAGTTTTGCACCATCTTTAATGATTGGCAAATCTACACGCTTTGGAACTTTCTGATTAGTAATCGGATCTATTTCGTAACCAACCTCTATGTAGAAATCAACTGTTACAGAAGCTGGAGAATTACCCATAATTTTAATACCAGCATTTCTTACCATAGCCTCGATATTATCAGCTTCTACTGCAGTTGCAGGATTTAGTTCTTTGAACTGGTGATCTAAGTAAAACGACATGTTGTCGCCGATGTATGCAGCCATGTCTAAGAACATTCCACCCATCGAAGCTTCTGAAAAATCTTGGATCTTGTCTTTGAAATACGTGTTTGCATATCTTAGAAGCTCAAGCCTGAAATCTCCAAAATCTCGATTAAGATATGTTCTCTTTCGTTGTAACCCAAATTTATTTTTTATATTGTCTGACATTTTATCCTCCAACGTATAGCATTACTTCAAGAGACCTTGTAGCTGAGTCTATTCTCGGTATTTTATACGTAATCTGTATACCAATTTTTGCAACAGACTTATTTTCATTTCTGTCAACGAACACTTGAAAATTATTAAGATTGACAAACGGCATATATTTTCTTACTGATGCTTTGATGTTTTCGATCGCTTGCAGATCAGCACTTTCTTGACCCAAGTCGAATAGCAAGGGCCTTAGATTTGCACCAAAGTCATAAAATCCCAATCTTTCGCCATGGTTGGTCAAAATAAGATTTCTTAAGTTATCAGAAACTTGTCTAGCTATGTCAGTATGCATCGTAAATAGGCCATTGTCGACTGAAAGCTCCAATGGCGTTTTTATTCCAATTGGTGGCTTTTGTCGAACGACTACTTCTGAGGCCTCTGGTATATCTGCTACGTTATTACCAGCACCTTTGAAACTATAAACTTTTCTCGTTTGATTACCAACTAAACTCATTTAACAACCCTCTGATGAGTAATTAGGGGAACAGAACAAATCTTAAGCGAGATTACCGTTTCCTGAACCAGATGAACTACCAAATACTGGTGCAGCACCGGTTGGTGCTAAAGGAGCTGCTGTTCCTACTATGACTCCTGTTGTTGTCGTTATGACTTGTGCACTCATAGTGTAATTGTGAATCGCCGTGGCCAAGTCTTTTGCAAGATCTGCAATAATTTTATCCGGATCTGCTCCGTCATTGGCTCCAGCATCCATTACTTTTTTGTAAGCTGCTTTGATCTCTTGCTCTAATGTGGGTTTTGCTGCTGATAATGGCATTGTTATTCTCCAAATATACGTTCTGATTGTAATTTATCAATTTTTTGCTTGTGTGATGCTAAGTCACCCTGTAGCGTACCAATCGCACTATTGATTTGTGGGGATGGTGAACCGTAGCCAGGCGTTGTGTGCGTCAGCATTGTGTTACAAAAAGAATCAAGTGATGCATGCATGTCTTCCAAATACTCCTTCATAACCGAAAACTTGATGTACGGCTGCATATCTCCTTCTCCCGGGCCCTCTCCGAGGCCTCCTTCATCTTTTGATTTGCCAATGAAGATCTTTTCGCCGGTGATATGAATAGTTCCATCGCTGTTGAGGATAATACTAGCGCCCAGACCTTCTTCTCCTTTCTCTTTGATTATTCTCACGGAACCATCTTCTCTTGTGACAATTCTAATTTCGTTAGATTTCATTGCAATGGCTGCATTTTGCTTGTCTTCTTGTTCGCCAGTGGCCAATATAGGTGTTTCAGTGGCCAAAGTTAGCTTTTTATCAATTTCTGACTGCATTGTTACGTAAATTCTAGACAAGTCAAAATGAAAATCTGGATCACCCTCACATTTGTTCGGCTCCATCTTATTCAAGCTTGCAATTTTATCTGTTTCAACTCCTCCAGAATCATTTTCCATAAGCCTTGCGCAAGTTCTGGGAGGATCTGTTCCCGGATCTGACTCATTACTAGGAGTCTGTTCGTCCCCTTCTGGGTCTGGTATCCCTCTGCCAACTACAATGTCAATAGTGCCTGACTTTTCTAATACTTCATCGTTTGAATTAGATAAAGTGAACTCTTCGTCATCTTTCATCCAACCTCTATCAGTCGAAAGAGCGATTAAAGTGTTGTTTGAGCCTTGAAATACTAAATCTCCCGGCTTGGGGGTGAACCGAGGGACTGATTCTCGGAAGCCGTTTGGGAATTTTAAGTTCTCTAGAAGCGATTTTGTATCTGATCCTTTAGGAGCACTCGAAGCACCACCATTGTCGCCCCCTGCTCCATTGTTGAATCTCGCTATGAGTCGCTTAACAACGCCTTTTTCTTCATCTGATTTTTCTTTTGCATCGCCTTGTTTTGCTGCAGGTGTCTCCAAGTCTCTATCAACGTGTGCATGGTTGACATCCTCAGATACACTCGACCCAGAAACTCTTGAAAGCCAATACTTTGTGTCACCATCTTCGTGTATCCAGACCTGTTCTCCAACATGTATTGGCAACATAACGTGGGCTTGGAAGAATGGATATGCACAATCGATAGTTTCACTAGCTCCATCTGATACCATCTTAACTAATAGGGATCCTCGAGGCGCTTGCAACGCAGCTGGTTCATTGGTGATCTTCTCTTTGAATGGATTATCTTCTTCTGCTAGCATCGTTATTAGTAGATCAGGGTCTGTCAAGACTTCAACAACTACAGCTTTCTTAAAAGTGCCTTCACCAGATGACCCTGCAGCGGCTTTATTTGATTGACCACGGGTATTGTCTTTGGTTGTTGTTGAAGTTGCATCTGGTCCGACTTGTCTTAATGCCATTTTCTACCCCGAGATTTGTGCGAATAAGTTTTCTGGGTCAATTTGCGAAGCTTTTTCTTCTTCTTTAGCAATTAGATCTGCTAATTTCAACAACTGATCATTTGCTTTGTTCATTCTTTCAATGTATTTTCCCATCATGGGTCCGAGTGTAACGTGATCTGACTTGTCTCCACTCATTGAACTATATACATCTGTAAATAACATGTACGCATTCATTCTGTCAACTATTGCATTTTCATATATTTCTTTCCATAGATACTTCTTTTTGTCTTCAAGTGTCTCTATAGACGCTAGCATTTCGCCAAATTGCTCTGTTTTCTTTGCTACGTCATCAAATGTCATAGCGGGATCGGTATTGTTGCTCATAATATATCAAACTCCTTGCCTGAACCATTAAGCTGCCTGTAAATACTACGAATAGAAGACATACAAACAGATAATTGCTTTGAATTAAGACCTGACATTTCTCTAACGTAGACGAAAATTGCTCTCTTATTAAGAAAATCAAGTTCGTCCACCCGATTAAATATCTCTATAATAGCATCTACACACTTTTGTTCTCTTTCATTTTTCACTCTTTTCCGTATTTCAGTGAAAAGTTGCTTAATTTCTTCTGTTTTTTCTCGCTTTTCCATTCCTGAAGAAGGTGGTTCTACGTATTGACCGTTTCTATGGAACAATGCATCGACGTTAATCTCGTTATCCGGGTCATCTATCGACACCATGCGAAATTTTCGTTTGTTCTTCTTTCGGCTATGGATAATTAGCCAGTGCTTTGCAACTACATTGAAGTAAGAAAATGCACGATGGCCTTTTTCTGGGTCAAACTTATGAAGTGTTTCATACAAGTTAATAACACAATCTTGCTTAAGAACATCGACATTGTCGTGCTGTTTATGGAAACCATAAACATATATTAGGTTCTCAGATAATTTCTCCAAAGCTTCTCGAATTATGTCAGTATAGAGTCGCTCTTTTTCTTTTGGGCACTCTGATTTGCAAAATTCAACGATTGCATCTTGATGTTCCTTGCGGAAATAGCCTTTATTTTTTGCTTTTGACTTTCCTCGCCTTCTTTTAACGACTTTCTTCTTCGCCATCTTGGATCTCCTCGAGACGGCCGATCTCACTTGCGATGAAAAGGATGCTATTTTGACACTCTTTTATATCTTGCACAACCTGACGGATTTGTGGTGAATCATAAAAAAGAGGAATCTCAAGTACTTTAGCTATAGATTCGTATCTCTCGTCCATTATATCGAGAGATTTTTCCAAAGCATCTTCCATGCGTATAAGAGTTCGACCAAATTTGTAATTATAATAAATTGATACACCTAACAAAACTGTAACTAGGGTTGCGTACCCCGCTAATATTTCAATCATTTCCACCTCTTCCAGAACTTATCATAATGAGCAGAAATACTTTCGAAAGAGTATTTCTCAAGAACTGCGTCTTGGAGTTTGCTAGTAGAAGGTTTTTCTTCTAAAACAAACTTAGTCAATGCTTTTCTTGTTTCGTTAATATCTGGATTCGCCCATTTAGCTCCTTCAACAAAAATGTTTCCGTCTAATTTTGATTTTGGAAGTGGTTCGACTCTACCTCTAACTTTTGTCCAGTCTCCCAAGTTCAGAAACTCGGTATGAGCGGACCAATTAGTTGCGCAAATAGGTAATCCACACGCAGCGGCCTCGAGCAATGGTAGCCCAAAACCTTCTCCATGTGTTAATGATATAAGACCACACACTTTTGGATGTTTATACAACGACGACACTTCCTTATCATTTAAGTATCCGTGCAAAAAATAAACTTTCGGAAATGGGCCAGATCTAACTTGCCTAAGAATTGATTCTAGCTGCACTTTAGAAACATGCCGGTCCACAGAAGAGTTCCCTCCGCTATTAGTTTTGATAACAAGGCCGACGTTGGGATTATCCTTAAATAAATCACAGAACAAAGCGATGGTTGTTGCTGTGTTTTTTCTATCTGTTTCATAGTTGCCACTCATTTGACCGAACATCAAATAATTTTCTTCTGTTTCAAAACAAAATCTTACATCAACTACATCTTCAGTGCATGCGTCAAAGTAAGATTCGGGTATGACAGTTACTTTTTTAGACTTAAGCCCAGAATTGACAAGACACCTTTTCGAAAATTCGCTTGGAACTATAACGTGATCCATCCTTCTAGATGACTGGACCCAAGCTTCAGAACATTTATCTGTTTCTACAACTGCAGTTACTCCAAAATTTTTCTTTGCTAGTATATTATCCCATTCGTTTGGAAGCATTATCTGAAAAGAAACATCTGGTTTTGACTTTAGAGGAGCACTAGTCTCCATAATAAAATCCACTAGCCCGTCACATTCTTCTCTGTTGGTATACCACGGTGTATTTCCCCACCGCGTGATGTCGGTTGTAACTCGGAAATCTTGCATTGAAGCCCATCTTACTAACTGTCTGGCATGTACACCATAACCAGATATAGATAAGAGTGGCCCTTTAATGTGCACATGCGTCATCACATTACCTCCATCTTATAACGATTGTACCGAGTTTTCCACGTTTGGATAGTGTGTTCAATCAAGTTATCCCACTGTTCGATCCTTTTTTCGTAATTAAATTCGTGATCTGCATACTCTTTGACTTTCTCTTGTAATTTAATTTTATATGGTTCATGACCTAGCATGTTATACATATCCCAAATTGAATCTGCGATTGTATCAACAGAAGTATAGTCTTCAATAATGTAAGGCACTGGTTGATTGCCAACCATAGTTTGAAACTCGATGGGCAACGCACAACCGTTCTCAGAACCGTCTCTGTGATCAATTACCTGTCGAGTTTGGCCTCCTGTACAAGGTGCTATGATTGGTGTTCCTGTCATCATCGACTCTAATGTCGATAAACCAAAGCCTTCACTGTGTGATACATTAATAGTAAAATCTGAAAGATTATAATATTCGTTCAATTGATCGAATCCGACTCGCTCTGTACTGAAAATTATATTTTCTCTTAGGCCGAAATGTTCTCTTAGTGCTAGAAGATTGGGCCCTTCGTTATCAAAAGGATCTGTATGCATCAACAATACAGCTTTCCTGTGGCCTTCTTCTTTTTCTAATCGAGACAGAAATTTTGACCACGCCCAAAGTAGATCATTTGGTCTTTTTCTACGTGCATTTCTATTTGTCCAAAATCCCACAAACCAATCTTGTTTATCCTCTGGCAACCATTTTTCTCTAGCTGCTGATACTTGATCGTTGCCAAACTGAAAATACACCTCCGAGGGTACCGTGTGGGGAACAAAATGAGTCTTGTCTGGATAAACGGGATGCAATTGCTCCCACGTGTGGTGCGAATGGCAAGCAATAAGGTCTGTTGCTTCGTAATACATATCGTTGAACTTTGGATACGGCTTATTATCCCACACATGCCAATATGCAATCGGGCACGATTGGTGTACTTCGTCTTCCATAGAGAAAAGCCAGTGGAAAAATCTTGGATCAGTGAATATTAAGATAAGGTCTGGTTTCTCTGTTGCTAGTGCTAAACGCAGCATTTCAGGTGTACCAAAACCATCTGTCGGTTTGATAATAAAATCTTCATTGACTTTACGCACAGAATAGTCTTCATGCTTCATCGCAGCACCAAACTGCCTAACCGTATACTTTCCGGTATCTACTAACCCATTAATCAAAAAACGACTTTGTGTTCCTACGCCAGACGTGCTTAATGCGTGGTCTGACAGCATTAAAATTTTCTTTTTACCATTGGCCGCCATTGCAGTGCTCCGAGTTTGCGAAAGGGCAGAAGCGACAAGAGTTATAATTTCTCATTGCGAAGCCTTTCTTGACATTTTTTACCATTGCTGATACGAGTTTGTCGACTCGTTCAACAAATTTAGGACCGACACTGACTGTGAATATATCGATGCACTTGTCAGGTTTGGCACCTCTCTTTAAGAAAACGTATGCACAACGTATATCTTTAAGATCAATATTTAATTTACGAGAGATATATCGCTTGTACAAGCCTACTTGTGCAGTTGCAAGGAAGTCCCGTCGCTTCTTGCCTAACCAACCGGCCTTGCCAGTCGTTTTCCAGTCGATAACCCACAAGAGTTCTTTGCCCTTTTTGTCTTTACACTTAAGCAAACAGTCAACGAAACCCTTGAAAGACACATCCTCACCTTCGATTGACTCGTATAACTGGTGTTCTGCATCTACTAATTCCCATTCTACGAACTCTTTGTCCAGCCATGCTGGAAAAGCTTCGAGTACATCACGGGCCCATCTTTGCCAAACATCGACAGGGTCGTTCTTGTACCACTTGTGAGGCTTCATCTTCTCGACATAGGCCTCTCCTTCGTAGTCATTTTCGATCCATTTCTGTTTGATTTCTTCCAAACAGGGTTCGATATGCATTTCTTTTGTCTTTAAGTAGTTCTCTATCGCGTTATGTACGGCTGTTCCATAGTCTGCATACGGATTTGCTTCGTAAGTGTCGAGTTTATCTACGTATGCAAGCTTGTGTCGATAGGAACATTCTTTCCAGACTTTTACTTCTGAATAGCTAACATGTGGTTTTCCTGTTGGTAATAACATAGTGCTCCCGAGATACTATAGTATATTTTACCGTCAGCTAACAAAATGTACAATTATTCTCGTTCAATCTCCCTGAGAGACGAATAGTCTCTGATATACTCATACAAAGCTTTTCGATATTTCTCTCTATAGCCTTCCTGAGTCCAGCCATCGTTCCGGAAATTTTTTGATTCTGATAACAACCACAACAAATTAAGCTTTGCAACATGTCTGATCACATTGGGCCTTTTCTTTTTATCTCTATCCATGGTACACTTTTCTCCCAGTCAATCTTATCGTGAAATATGTGTCCGCCTCTCTCTTCTTCTAGGCGCTGAGCTAATACAGCTATATCATCTTTAGTAACTTCTGTCCACGGCTTATCGAAACACATATTGTTTTCAGCAGTGTCTTCTGTTTCTAGATCATACATAGATTTCCAAAACTTAGACCAATGTGTTTTGTACGAAGTTATTTTTCTCTCGATGTCATACCAAGAATAATGATATATCGTTGGAAGCATTTCTACAATCTGGTTAAACCAATTTTCATAGGCTCTAATCGACATGTCGTCGCCTGAAAGGCCTTTCAACCTTAAGCTATGTGCAACATCGTCGTAGAAAGTAGCATGATTTAATCGCTTATATGTTTCTTTGTAGACGTAATCACAAGAGTCTGTGCCTTTCCCCGCATACAGATTTCCATCTTCGTCTTTATATCTTAATTCAACAGGGATCCCATGTGTAATTTCGTCTTTGTTTCGACTTACTCGCCACTTCCATGGGTTGACATCCATCCTAACCTTGCCAGTTGATCCCCAATATTCTACGACAGGCAGCGACACAACATCGTATGCTTTAGGCGCTAGCTGAAGGATATTTTGGATCTTTTCTCTAGAGTCTAGATGTATCACTTCATCTACGTCCATCTGCCAACACCAGTCACATGTAACATATTCTCTAGCGATGGCTTTGAGATCACCATCGGAATGAATGGCCCATCTTGGGTGATTGAAATCAACTAAATGTTGATATGCACGAATGCCTTCGATTGCTTGTAGTCTTTCCCACGTTCCATCGGATGATCCTGCGTCAACTACTATCACTTCGTCGAAATTTGCCTTGAGAGAATTTATACATTCTTCGAATGGATACCCTTGAGATATGCAATTGTATGTGGTTGTGTAAGCACCAACGGTAGAAGTAAGATCCATTTTTATTTTTATATCGTTCCAGAATCGATTTGGGAGATCTTTTAAGTGCTCTAGCATTGTATCAGGCGTACCATGTTCAAACCATGCTTCATTGGCATGTTGAACGTTTTTATTTATCTTTAGTTCACAGCCAAGTATCTTAGCTTCAATTACAACTCTAGGACATGTATCACCCCCTCGAGGAAGAAAACAAAATCCTTTTGCATTGAACATCTTGTTGAGCAATTCTGATCTTGACAAATCTTTGAAAAGTTCAAACTCTCTTTCTGTTTTTTTACACCACCCAATGGCCTCGTCTGTTCCTTTGATCCAAGAGTCACTATCTTGTATTAGCCAATCTGCATTCTTTGGACCATTTCTTAGAAATTCGAGTCTTCTAATGTCTTCTTTATCAAAGACAGATCCTAATACTCGACCCTTGAGCTCTAAGAAAGGAAATCTTTCTAGATACCTTTGTTCTTGGGCAGAGGACATCCAAAATACTTGTTCTGCACCATAATAAAATGCTGATATAACTTTTCCATGCTCTCGTTCGTGGCAGTCGCATTTTTCCCCTGTTACATTCTTATGTCGTTCAATTGACCTATACTTGCAGAATTTATAATCATATTCTAAAACTGCATATCTTAAATTAGTTACGATGGATGGAATTAATTGCATATCCATCTTAAGAAAATTACCAAAGATCCAAAAGCAACTTTGATAGTGCTGAAGTGTCTCAATCGTGACATCTTCTGATCTTAGTTTGATGAATTCGAATGGACAAGCTTCTATTAACGCTTCTGTCGTTAATTCAGCTCCTCCCTGATATTGCTCTAGAAATAAATCTGCTACAAAAACTACTTTCGCCATAACTGCTCCTTGTACGAAAGTATTTTATGCTATGTTGCTAGATTGTTTAGAGAGCCATCACAATAACATCCCAAAGGTTATTTGCGCCGTTGCCTGATTTTACCATCAGAGCTTTTTGATGTGCGACCAAAGTTATTGAAGCTTGTGCTGATCCAAATAATTGAGGACAATTAAAGTTGAATGCTGTTGAAGGTGATCCCACTTGTCCAATTGTCAAATTTTCTGCAGAAGCATTGATAACAGTTACTCTAGCATTGTCAGCATAATTTTCTGGATGATTAAATTGGAAACTATGAGAACTAGCATCTCCAGTATTCACAATCATAACATCGTCGTATTGAGAACCGGTTGTCACTGTAAGAGGATTAGTCAAGTTAGAATTTTGTACATGGTTCAATTTAATTTTAGCAGAAGAATCTACATAAGCCTTTATTGATTTCGCAGATGCTAACGTATCATCATTCCCAGAAGCCGTTGCAACATTCGTCTCTATGACAACAGGGGCAGGTGGAGCAGGAGAGGCACCAACATTGGCTAGAACCCTCAAAGCATCGACATTTGATAGTGACACTTCTGCTTGGTGTGCCGGCCCCGGAGTACCTACTACTGTTGAAATACCAGAACCTCCAGCTATCTGAAGATTACCTGACGTTGCAACTGATCCAGACCCGGTGTCGCCTGCCAAGCCAAAAGTAAGATCTACTCCAGATACTTGTGAGTCGACGTAATCTTTTATTGTCTTTGCTGTCGCAAGAGAATCGTGGTTTGAACTCACGCCTCCTGCCATATCTTCATCGATGTCATTGATGGCTGTACTACCAATCTCAAGGCCTGCTGCCACTACATTACCATCTGCAATTAACTTGCCCTCTTTCACTCTTTTCAAACTGAAATTTGTGAGTTTCAGAGTATCACCACTAGTTGCACCACTTGTTTCGATGAATATCTGCACTTTATCAGTGTTGACAGCATTTGCATGAGAAGTTATTTGCTGCACGTGTGTCCCATTGGTGCTTGCCAACGTTATAGTTGAACCACCGTGAAACATTTGGTTCGCAGAACCATCAAGCTTCAATGTTGGAGTGCCTCCTGCTGCAGCAACCGTGTAAGAAAGCTCATACAAGGTGCTAGCTTCAATTACGTTGCCAATGTCAATCTTTGCATACTGACTGCTAGTACCAGCACCTCCGTTGGTGAAGGTGTAAACTAATTCGTAACTACCGTTCACTGACCAGTTTGGTGAATTTGTGAACGTTGCACTCCCTGTGTGGTCTCTCCAATCTGTGAAGTTCGCTGGTGTAGGTACTAATTCTGCACCGAGCTTAGAGATCTGAATTGTTCCAAATACATTTAACTCTTTGTCTGACTGAGCTCCTGCAATTCGAATATCCCCAAGCTTTTCAATTGACATTCTCTTCTGGCCGAAAGTATAGAATTCTAATTGGTCGCTATCAGTAGTAGCTTCTGCCGTGATATACGTATCTTGATCAACATCAATCACTCCACCAAGAGAGCCCCAAGCAGAACCATCATAGCCTTCGAACGTTGACTGATCTGTGTTGTATCTTATCCCACCTTGGGTTGCTGTGCCTCTATTTCCGTTATTACCAACTGGAATGACAAGCGCATCGTTCCCACCAATATGCAAAGAAGTGTTCGGTGAGGTAACACCTATTCCAACCTTTCCATCTGATTTGATAACCATTCTTTCAACTGGAGTATCAGTTCCATCAGGAGATGTAAGAAATCTTAATTTACCCGGACCATCTGTATCATCGGAACCCCCCGTTGCAAACTCTCCATCAGCAAGTGCTTCAATTGATGCAGCTGTTGCGACGTTCGTATCTCGACCACTAAACTTAATTCTTCCGAGAATGTCTCCGTCTAACACTTTAGACATTGCGCCTTCATTTCCTCTTGTTTTCCAAAGGTGGATCTGAGGGGGATCATCTACAGTATCAGAGTGTCTCATTATAGATAACACACCAGACCCATGGATCATTGTTGATCCATCTGTTCCTGAATCATTTACTTCAAGATAACCACCATCCTGAGGCGTGAAGAATGCGGTTCCGTTGTATTGACCATCAATTTTGAAGACTTCAAAATCTACTCCTGAATCATCCACAGTAAATGCAATACTAGAGTCATTTCCTGTTGCTTTGATCTCTAAATCGCCAGAAGTAACTTCAATCTCGGTTGCGTCATCAAACTCTAAACCAGAGGTTGTAAGGACCATCAAAGAAGCACCGTCATCTTCAATAGAAAGAGTGCCGCCATCTGTATCAATCGTGATATTACCGACTGCATCAATTTTGAAGTCTCCACTTACGTCTAACTCTGAAGCAGTCCCAAGATTGAATACCATTCTGTCTGTGCCTGCATCGGCAAATCTAATTTGGTCTCCTGCAGCATCTAGCCTGATGTCGCCTGCTACATCTAGTGTAAAGTCGCCAGAAGAGACGCCTATCTGATTGTCAGACAACTCCATATAACCATTTGTGCCTACTTTAAGATCGCCAGTGACTGCCATTCCAACATTGGTTGTCCATCTATTTGTTGCACTTACCCACTTGAATTCTTTGTCGGTAGTCCCTTTAAGAGTGATTCCACCACCATCGACCGCGGCATCTGTTGTGTTATCTACAGTAAACTCTATTGCTCCTCCCGCAGCATTGTTCCCTTCAGAAATCACGAGAGTAGTGGTACCTCCAGAACTTGATTTTGATTGTACAGTAGCTCCACCGGCATTGAAAGCACCCACGCCATTCGTTTTGGTCAATGTTGCACCTACAAGAATTTTTACACCATCAGCATCTGAAACTTCCACTTCTGCATTTGAGGCCGATAACGCAGCACTTGCTGCAACACCGGTGATATTTTCGATCAATCCTAATTCAATGTTTTTATCATCTACTGAAAGTGTTGTGGAATTAATTGTAGTAGTAGTTCCATTGACAGTAAGATTGCCAGTGACTGTCAGATTATCATTGACAGTTGTTTCTGAAGTCGTGTGACCTATTGAGATTGAAGTTCCACTATTTGCTGTCCCTATACCAATACTTGCACCAGAATCAATTGTCAAAGCACCTGCAGCATCTATATCCAGAGTATTTCCTGCTCCTGTTACCGTGATGTTTGTATCATCACTAGCATCTATAGACAGTTGAGCTGCATCTATATCAATACTTGCATCCGCTGCTGTACCAATATTAATTCCCGCTGCAGCATCCAGACTTAAAGTGCCATCTGCATCGACGTCTATGTTTGATACATTGCTACCATTTGCATTTGTTGCAGATATTACCAATGTTTTCGTCGCTGCAGCATTAACATTCATTGACAAATTGGTGTCGTCACTCGAATTAATCTGCAGAGTCGCTGCATCTATATCGATAGGCTTGTCTTGTGCAGCACCAATCGTGATACTAGTACCAGAGTCAATTGATACAGTCCCTGTCGCATCTATGTCAAGAGTTTTATCTGTGCCGCCCACTGTTATGTTTGTATTGTTGCTAGCATCTATAGCCAAAGTAGAAGCATTAATGTCAACTGCGACATCTGTTTCTGTCCCAATATTAATGCCACTTGAACCATCTAAACTTAGAGTACCAGCATTAGCATCGATGTCAACTGCGCCATCTGCGACAACAACAAAGTTAGCAGCACCTGCGTTTTGATCGTGAGTAGTAATTGTCAGGTCGCCATTAGTGCCCACTGCAAAAGATGCGTAGTCATCTGCATTGTTTGATAACTTAAGCTGTGTAGAAGTGCCAAATATCTCTAAATGTGAATCTGGGTCTGAAACCCCAATCCCTACTAGCCCATCAGATTTGATAACCATTCTCGTCGAAAGCACATCTGAACCATCTGGTGTTGTCAAAAATTCTATTCTACCTGGTACGTCTGATGTATCATCTCCGTGATCAGCATCTGCAGAAACTTTAATACTAGCAGCTGCAGCGAAAGAAGGGGTTCCACCATCATAGCCGACGAAATCAATTGCTCCTAACACATCGTTGTTTTGAGTGAAATATGGAGAAGTAAGCCTATACTTTTTGAAAGTGATTTTACTTCCATTCGCGGTGTCATCATACGTAAATAACTCAATATTTCCGTCACCTTTGATGTCTACACTGTTGTTGTCACCCTGATCGTTGACTCGAAGATAGCCGCCATTCAGGGGTGTGAACATAGCTCTTCCATGAATAGAACCATCTAGATAGAAAGCAGTGACGTCATTGCCGTTGTCATCTACGGTGAATATGATGTCAGCATCGTTACCTGTCGCTTTTATATTGAGATCACCAGTTGTTGCCTCAATCGTGGTGGCATCGTCAAATGTGAGGCCCGTGTTTGTCAACTGCATCAATGATGCTGTGTCTGACTTAAAATCGATTGTGCCATCGTGGGCATTTAATTCAATTTGGCCGTCTATGTCTAAAGTTAGTTTTGCATCATCCGATGCTGCATCGACAGTTGCAAGAGTTAGATCTCCGTTTGTTCCTACTGTAAAGGATGCGTAGTCATCTGCATTGTTTGATAATTTTAATTGTGTTGAGGTTGACAATATTTCAAGCCGTGCATCCGGATCTGATACACCAATTCCAACTTCACCACCTGCTTCAATTCGCATTGTTTCTGCAGAATTGTCATAGAATATAATAGGACCTGATGATGCATTCTGGACGATTAGCTCAGCATTGTCCTTCTGTATTATGCTAGTGTATTTATTGCTAGACTGCAACCTTAATTCATTTTCTCCAGAAGCTTTATTAACATGCACCAGTGTCGCAGGAGATGGAGTTCCTATCCCTACTCTTCCATCTGATTTGATAACCATTCTTTCAACAACCGCATCTGATTCATTTGGGGTAGTATAAAACTCTAACCTTCCTGGGACATCCGTTGTTGTGTCACCGTGATCACCATCGGCAACAGCGAGTATTGATGCAGCTTTTGCATAGTCATCATCATAACTGTAAAAATTAAGCGCACCTATGATGTGGCTATCTAAAGTCTTAGTTTGTGTCGTTTCATTGCCTCTTGATCGGTAAAAATTCATATAAGAGGCATTGTTACTATCGTCATGCCTATATAATTTTATAGCTCCTTGGCCCGTGATTTGCACATACCCATCTGTTCCAGCATCGTTCACTTCTAAAACTTTGAGATCTTCAGGTGTGATTAGAACTCCACCATCCTCGTTTAT
>Ga0163179_10001089_pt1 | contig 19399 bp, 17 predicted proteins | sample AtlANTMetagenome_FD_109643 | JGI IMG/M metagenome (GOLD analysis project Ga0163179, IMG submission 109643) | Marine eukaryotic phytoplankton communities from the Atlantic Ocean - Atlantic ANT 2 Metagenome | ecosystem: Environmental > Aquatic > Marine > Oceanic | place: North Atlantic Ocean... | reverse complement strand
GTACTTCCACCATGTGTAACAGCTGTTCTCAAATTCATTAATTCAAATTCATCAAAATTTGGAATACCTTGTGTAGCTGTGGAACCACCTATACTTATATCTACTAGAACGTGATGACCTAGAGTTGCACCTGTAGGTTCATTATTTATTGTAGTTGTAGATGTAGGCTTTGCTACTCTAATAGTTGTTGGATAGCCTCTGCTAGCTCTATAACCATCTACAACAACCGTGCCATCACTTACCTTTAATAGTAAATGAGTATTTTCAGAATCAAGTTCAAAATTTGCAGTGTAAGGTTTTACTATATAGTCTCCAGAATTTTCTGCTATTCTCTTTGCTATAAGGTCATTTGGTATATTGTACGCATCAATAGTGTCATTAGCAGAGTATATCACACCTTCTACTATTCTAGCGACTGGAACAAAGTTATCACTAGCTACTGTCTCGCTTTCTAAAGCTAGAGTTAATTGTATTCTATATCTATCAGCTCCTGGTGCAGCAGTATTTGGGACAGCTCCCTGATTATCGAATAATCCAGTATCGTCTGTTACTGTTACCACATCTTCTACAGATTTAAATCCAAGAACATCGTCTAAATTATCAGTATATTTTGATATGACTTTTGATTGGTCCAGAGTAAATACAAAGTTACCTCTAGCATAATAAACTCCGGACTTTAAAGTTCCAAGTATGCCTACGCCAACTGCTGGATTTACTCCAGCTGTGTTTATAGATTGCACGTTTAACGTTTCACCGTTTGCAGTTCCAGCACCTGTTAAAGTTCCTCCGGCGGTTACTCTTATAGTGTTAGTTCCTCCAGAAGTTCCTGTATTAATATATTGAACGTAAACAGTTCCTGGGTCAGATAGACCTCCATTAAGAGGAGAGATTTTTGTAGAGTCAGCAGCTATGTATTCTAAAACTTTTACTTGTAAGTTTGTACCAGTTTCAGTAAAAGTTGCTCCAATCCAAGTTGAGTTGTTAGTTACATCTGTTGATGGATTTAATTTTATAAACTCGTATTTTGCCTGAAGGTTAGCTCCTCCGGGTTTTACAACTGCTCCTTCTTTAAATATATTATCACCAAATCTTTGAATTTGATTTTGAAGAATAGTTTGTATTTGTGTTAATTCTCTTGCTTGTAAAGCTACTCCAGTATTAAATAATATTTTATGATAGTTATCACTATCTTTAAAATCATCTTTATACGTAGAGGAAAAAGTATTACTAGTTAATGTAGTCGCCATCTTTATACCTTATAATGTTATTACAACTTTAAGATCTTCTGTCTGGTTTGCAGATCTTTGTACCGGTGCTCTATTTTCTATATATAGGATCTCTCCGCTTAATTTATCGATGTCTCCGCTCTTTAAAAAGCCGTTAGCAGAATCTAAAGTGGCTGAAGTACCACCACCTGAAACTAGTTCACCAGCTATAAATGGTTTAAATCCAGTTGAATCATTTTGATGAAACCACACTCTTGAGCTATCGACAGTATCAACTACTGCTTGACCACCTCCAGCACCAGTGATCACAGTATCTTTTGCAAATGTTGGAACTGCAGTAAAATTTAAGTACTTCAATATCTTTCCACTTGTTCCAGTATATGCGATAACACCTGCAGAATCTTTTAGATTTCTCATTATAGCAACTTGTCTAAAATCTTGATCTATAATAAACGATGAACCAGCAGTTGTATCACCACTTACAGCTTGAGTAGTACTTTCAGTACCGTTAGGTTTAGCGTTAAACATAAGTGAAGTTGCTTTAAGTTCATTTCTAGGATCTGCACCTAATCCACTATCTGGTCCGATTACAGCTCTAGCAAGTGCAACGTCAGTTCCAGTAGATGGATTAGCAACAGTCGCACTCGCAAAGTTATAACCGTGGCCAAACTTTAAACAACTATCAGTTGAAGAATCTAGCTCTATCTTTATTACACTACCGCCGCTTACTGTTCCTGTAGCTGTAGCTCCGGTTCCATCTCCGTTTATTGTTACTGCAACAGTACTTCCAGTATATCCAGTTCCATTATTAACCATTTCTATTCCAAGAATCTGACCAGGTGATGCTGCGTTTTGAACGGCATCTTGCACTTGCTCAGAAGTTGTTAAGACTCTTCCAAGTTCTGAAGAGTCCAAAACTTTTTCTACTGGAACAAAGTTAGATGATAAAAATTTACTAGCCCTTATCGCACTTAAAGAATATAAGAACTTCCACACATATCCATCTGTAGTCTTAAATGGTTTTATAGATGTTCCAGTTGGTTTTACAGTTGAAGTGTTTGGATTTCCATTGTTGTCTTTACTTTGTTGTAAGCATATATAAACTTGGTTATCTTCGGTTAACACATAGTAACTAGTATTGGGTATCTGTGTAAAATCATCGTCATACGCATTGTAAACGCCCGGTGTCCAATTATAACGTGGAATCGTAAAAGTAACATCATTAGTCTTTTTAAGAGATTGTAAACCAGATCTAACTTGTCTTATAGTTCTTGGTGAATCTTTAGGTGTAGGAACATTTTCGGCTGAATCCCACTGTTCTGACTTACCTATTCCAATATAAAACTGATCACTGTCATTTGACACGTCTGTAAATATTTTTTGTATTAATTTTTTCTTAAATACGTCTGTGATTATTGCTGCCATCTTTTATTCCTATGATATTGTTATTCCGCCAGCGGAAGAGTCTCTTATTCCAAATCCTAATAAAAACCAATTGGATCCGTCCCATATACACTCGGTTGATCTGTTTTGTACTAGCGCAAATGACGTTCCATTAGCGAACGGTGATGGAGTAACTGTCATAGTGCCAGCACCTTTATTACTAAAAATTTTATGTTCTCCAGTGGTTGTTCCGGCTGCTAGTGAAACAGCTAACGCAGATCCTTTGTTACCTATAATAAAAGTATGATTAGGACTAGCCGCTCCGTTTGCAGTTATAGTCGATGACGAGTACGCCGCTTTTGCTATTTCTACAGATCCTGCACCTTTTCCAGCTAGCATCAAGTTTACGTTACTAGAATCACCTGTAGCTGATATTGTTGGATCTGTGTTTAGTATTCCATTTGTTACAGTTATCTCATTTACAGCTGATGCCGTTTGAGTAAATTTAATTAACTCGTTATTATTTGAGTCGTTTAAAGAAGCTCCAAGTTTTAGCTTAGGATTGTTTATAAGAGGAGCTGTTATCGTTTTATTTGTAAGAGCTTCTGTACCAGCTAATGTAGCAAAACTTCCGTCTGATAAAGCAGTATTAAATAAAGCAGTAGTTCCAGTTAATGTATTTTTAGCTAAATTTACAGTCTTATTAGTTAAAGTTTGTACAGCAGTTGTCAGTATTATATTACCACTAGAATCTGGTAAATTTATAACATTGTCTTGCGTAGCATTTGTAGCAAATAACCGTGTCTCGTGCGCGTCTGCGGTCAGTCCTTCAAATACTATTGCGCTGTCTTGAAACTTTACTCTTGAAGCTAAGCTACTACTATCACCTTCTGCTCCTAAAAAGTTATATAGTTCTATAAAATTATCATTAATTTTTCCGCCAGCAGTACGCAGTGTGTCTCCTGTACCATCGTTTGCCGCTGAGCCTGTGTTAACATTTTGTCTTGTCATTTTTTATCCTAAATAATAGTTCTATTTATACTAGAAAGTTGAGTCAATTAAGTAATTTCCGAATATTTCATTATCCATAGTCTCTGTTGCCAATGAGAAGTCTGGTGTTGCATTTGCTGCGCTATCTCTAATATTACTGTCGTCAAACGTAAATGAGTTTGGAGTAATAAGTTGTGCAGTACTCGAGTAAAACTTATCTATCTCAGCTGGAGTAAGATTTTGATAAACACTTACTAACTGATCTAAGCCCATTCTAAAGTCAGCTGTTCCATTGTTATCTGAATCTATTAATGCAGTTAATTGTACGAATGGAGCCACTGGTGGAATAGAAGCTTGGCTTATAAATGTAATAGCACCAGAATCTTCATCATTAAGAAAACCTTGAGCTGTTATGGAGCTAGTTGCTTCGGTATCTGAGGTTATTTCCCCCGCAAAAAAGAAACCAGCTGGATGAATAAATTTTTTATAAAGTGCTTCCCAAGTATTACTTGATAAAGCTGTTTTTATTAATATGGAAAAAACTTGATATAACTTACCATTTTGTATAACTTTTAAAGATTCAGGGCCAATTAGCGAAGCTGGTACGTTTGAGTCACCTGCCCCTACAATAAACAAATCATCTTTTGGATATTCTACTACTATTCTATCTTGAAAAAATAATCTAAAAAATTCTTCTATAGAAAATCTCGTACCTTTGTTTCTTTGCAGTTCTGCAAGTCTTCTCACTGCATATCGAGCATCTGTAAAATTATCGCCATTAGGTAAACCAGCTGCAATTTCAGATATTAGATTATTTAGTTGTGGAGTAGAACCAGCATCTCTTAATTGAAATAACTGCTTGATATCACTACCAAAAGATGTAGTTCCATCAGAGTCTAGTTGCTGATAGTAAGTTTCTAAAAAATTTACAAACGTAGTAAAATCACTAGTGATATGCTCAGGTAAAGCTTCACTTACTTTTCTATTTAAAAAGTTTCTATTTCGACGATTATAGTGATAATTAATTGGCATCTTATAATGTTACTAACGTGTTTTGGTTATCTATTACTGCAGTTGAAAGTGAATTACCAGTATCAATATCGAGTATATAATTACGTAGTGGTCTTATTGTTCCTTGATTTGCTGGCAAAGCGTTTACTTTTAACAAAGTTCCTTGAACAGCAGATGGGGCAAATCCAACAAGTGTAACTATACCTTGAAGTTGCGAGTACGAACCAGCGTTGTCTATTTGAATGACTCCATCTTGATCAACTATTTCTAACTTATTACTATTTAAAGCATTTCTTATAGAGCAAGATTTACTGTTAATAGTAAACAAAGAACTTGTTATAACTCTATTGACGTCATCTGGTTCAGCTAAGGTAGTGGGAAATGTTATAGAATAAGTAGCACTCTGATTTAAATCAATAGCCTGTTCTCTTTGCATTGCAACTGTCATACGAGAGTTAAGAATCGCTACGTCTAATGCATCAATCGCTGTTAATAAATTAGATCTTCTAAAAACTTTATTAAACTTTCTTAAATTAGTAGCAAAGAAAGAGTTTATGGTGCTTTGAACTAAATTTTCAACTGATTGAGAAGTAGAAGATGTTAAATCTGGATCAAGATTAAAAAATGTAGTTAATACAAGTTTGGTAGTTATAGCTTCAGCGAATACTAGATCTATAGACATAATAGATAAATTTTCTGATAAATTATTTTTTATTTGGTTTTTAACATCTTCTTGGGTTGTGGTATCTATATTACTTTTAAATTTAAGTCCAGCGTAAACTCTGCCGTATATCTGTGGCACGTTATCATGCCCTCCCCAAGCAATAACATCGTCCAAGTAAGCTCCGTAATTAGCCAATATCTGAGCTCTATAATCTTCTGCAGTTACTAATCTTTTTTGGGAACTAAAAGCTATTGGAGCGTTTCTTCTTATTGATTCTAAAGATTCTTTGAAAGCGCCACCTGCAGACGTAGAAGTTGTTACTGCTGTCAATGGATAATTTACCCCACTTACGCTTAAAGCCACGTTAGTAGTAAAAGTTGTTGCACCATTTGCTACTGTTCCTTGTGTAGACAAATAATCAACTACTATTTTATTTCCAGCTACAGGAGCTTTACCAGTGCTCAATCCATCACCAAATATTAATTCGTAGTAACCATTTGGCACTTCTTTTATTTGGTATAAGGCTGAGTCATTTGTGACTCTTACCGCATCTTGTATATCTGTATAAGTTGTAAAAGTAGTTCCTGTTAAAGTATCAAAAACTCTTACTCTTATCGTAGAAGTGTCCATTGTGACGTCTGGTATAACATAAATTTGAGAATCTGATTTTTCTCCTACTACAAATGTTTTAATTTTTTCAGTTCCTTCAAAAACTGGAATTTCAGATAATCCAGTACCTGTTTTAAACTCATAAGAACCGGTGCCATCATCTGAAGCTACAAAATTTTGCCTAGTTTGAAAAGTATAACTTACGTCATCGACACTTGCCGTAAATATTGCTCCTCTCGTAAGAGTAACACTTGTGGGTCTAGGCGTTGTTGTTATTAAAATCGATAATTTTAATTTTGCTTGAGAAGAAGTGTAAGATGTAGGAATGTAACCTAAAGTTTCAGCATGAGCTACCACAGAGCTTCTTAACTGTGCTGTGTTTATGAAACTTTCATTTAACGCAAAGTTAGCTGTTAATCCATTAAAATGAGAGTTAAGTGCTAGAACATCTAATAAGTTACTTAGACCTGAAGCTTCAAAATTATAATCTTGAAACTCTGTTTGTTCTTTAAATTTTTCCTTTAACTTATTTTTAATAAAGTCAAAATCTAGTTGAGTTGATTTAATAGTTGTTGCCATTATCTTAACCTCGTTAGCGACACGTCTACAAAAGCTTCTTCTGACGTGTTAATTATTTGAAAAGTCACAGTAATATTTACTTCGTTTGTATCTGGACTTATATTACTTTTTATGTTTAAAACTCTTGCTCGTGGTTCGAATGTTTCTATCGCTTTTATTATATCATCTTCTAAAGTATCATCATCTATATCAGTGCTGAGTCTAAATAACATAGAGTTTAAATCTGCGCCAAATCTTGGCAAAAATGGTTTTTCAGAAAAATTAGTTAATAATAAATTCCTTACTGCTTGTTTTACTGAGGCTCCACTTGATTTTTTAAATATGTCTCCAGAACCTTTTTTGGCAAAAGAAAGATCGATATCAGAGTATTCTTCTCTTCTAGAAGTAAGAATACTTTTATTACCTAGATTACCGTCTTCAATTGAAAAAGCTCTTGATGGCATTTAAAATCCTTTTTGTCTATTTATATCAAGTATTTAGCGTTTCTAAATTTTCATTAGGAACTACTACTTCTAAAAGCTCATTAGTTGTTTGAGAAGCATTATTAAATCTTGTTTCTACTTGGTTCTTGTAAGTAACTGTCCATGGCGCGACTATTTGTGGCATAATTAATATTATACAGGCATGCAATGATTCATCTGGATTATAATTATCGTAATCTAGTATTAACCTGTCAAAATTTAAATAGTCTTTCCAAAACACCGCTAAGTCAAAAGTTTTTTCTAGTGCTATACCACCAGTAATATCTCTTAAAGCATAAACAACAGCTTGTCCATTTGTTAAAAAATGATTTACTCCAGTGCTTACATCTAATATTTCACTAGGCCCAGGAATATATAGACCTTCTTGTACTTCAAGTCTAAAATCTTCGAATTCTTTTGTACTTTTTGGATCATTTATAGTTCTCATTGCTTCTGCGTGTAGTACATACTGTTTTGCAAGTGTTTTTTTGTCAGCGTCAGTTAATATATGATGCATAGTAACTGGATCACCGTGGCTACCTAAAAATTTTGCCATTGTTATTCCTGGCGCTAATCTAGTTCTAGCAGTTATATTACTTTGGAAAACTGGATTAAATTTTGCACTTGGAACTATATCTGTTGTAATTGTTGCCATATTATACCTTACGTAAAAAGTTGTACTCTTCCATCTTGACTACCAATTGATTCAGTACCTCTTCTTGGAGTCTTTTCTGGACCTACAACTCTTCCAAATTTTGGCACTACTGGGACAGCAAAGTTAGAAGATATTATTCCTTCAGTAACTAATGCTCCAGTAAAACTTTGATTCTTTAAGTTGTTGGGGTCTCTTAATTTTGATCTTGCTAGTGCCGTAGACAAGTCAACTGAAGATATTCCACCATAATTTTCTGCTCTATTAACAGTATTTTTAAAGTCGTCAAAAGGATCTATGTCTAATCTTCTTATGCCTAAGCTATTTTGATTTAAATAATCGAACATTACGGTAGCATTAGGCTGACCAGTATTTGAATCTGCAGCCTCAGTAAAAGTTACTGCTGATTGCGCGCTTCCTGCAGACGTTCCTATTGCAGCTGTACCTGCCGTTCCTGCGGTGTTAGCATTACCTGACAAGTTTCCATTAAACGTTGGCGCTGTCATACCAACACTTGCTATAACTCCTTGTGAGGCATGTACTGATGTCGCGTTAACTCTTGGTATGTGTGCGGTATGTCCATAGTAAACTATGTTAGCACCGCCAATTGTACCACTATCTCCAATCACTGTTAATGATGAAGCCGCCATGTTTATATCAAGAGAAGATATTACTATTCCATTCTCAGCTGTTAAGATAGCTTCATCACCAACTGATATTTCTGATATTCCTTGAATGTCATGCTCAAGGTTACCTTTATGAGTTAAAAAAACGTTTCCTAGTATAGTCTCAGTTTTTGTGCCAAGTACTGTTTCGGCGTTATTACCTTGAATAGCAACATCTTTATTCTTTGCTATGTCTGTAACTTTATTTCCTTTTACTATTTCATCTATATCTCCAGCAACGCTGGTAGTAAAGTTGCCACCAACTTGTAAGTCAAAATCACCAGCAACTTTTAGTTTTAAATTACCGTTATAAACTAGTTCCCCGTCACCTTCAACTATTACTTTTTCATCAGAAGCTGTTATGCGAATAGTGTTTTCAGTAGAACTGTAAATAACTGTTCCGTCTGCGCGCATCTCTACGCCTGAGCCAGATTTGTGTCTGAACATCATTCTTTCTCTGCCAGTAGTATCGTCATACTCAACTACATGTCCAGATATAGTTTCTTTAACTTGATTTAACGGATATTGCGTAGGAGCTTCTGTCTTAAGTTCTAAATCCATTCCATCAGTAGCACCACCTAAGTAAACGTGCGATTCTTTAGCTCCAGTTGCTTTATTATTTACATTAGTACTTCCAACATATTCAGGTTTTGGAAATATTCCATCTGGATCAGACCGGCCATCACTAGCTTTTCTGGCAGACTGGTATGCCGCGTCATCTACAAACTGATTTTGATTTTGTAATTCTTTACTCATATTATCTTGCACCTATTGGAAATTTATTAAATAAATTTTTTGCTATGCCTTCTTTTTGTGATAACGTTTGATTTGGAGCACTTTGCAATGAATTTACTACACTGTCTATTTTTCCACCTGATTTTTTTACTAATCCTTCTAAGTTTCCAATTTTTGAATCTTTTAAAGATTTACCTAAACCGGCTGGTAACTTACCAGCTGCATCTAGTTCATCTATTTTACTATTCATGTTACTTATTGCAGTACCAGTTTCGTTTTTAAATACGTTCTGCGCATTTGCAGCATCTTTTTGAAAAGCTTCTGATTCTAACCTTTGAGTTATATCACTATTTATTTGATTAAAATCTATTGGAAAAGATCCACCTTGAGTAGATTTAGCTATCTTATTTGGCTTAATCATTGCTAATTGTCTTGGGTCTGGCATTTCTTCTAAGTCAGAAGGCGATGAAGTTAAAAATTCTACGTCATGTATAGACTTTACTACTTCTTTCGCGTTAAACCCTGGACCGTCGTATTCTGGATCAATTTCAAAATCAGAAAAAACTTGACCAGCTGGAAAAACTCTTAACCACACTTTTATTATTATATTAAAAGACTCCATTTGTTTTGAAGTAACTGGTGCGGTATCACTGGCAATAAAAGCAACTTTAACACCCGATAAAGCAAATTGGGCATAATCTTTATTTCTAGTAACATCTAAAGGTCTTCCTTCTTGTATATCTCCATTTCTTAAAACTATATAATGAGGTTGTATTCCAAACTCTTTCGGCTTAATACTTATTCTCGAGTCAGCTTGCTCAGTACTTCCTAATGTGCTTACAAGATTACTTCTATCAAATATTTTAGTCAGCCTATGTACTTCAGCTGCGTCTGCTTTGTTTGGTGCACCAACTAAATGTTTAGTCCAACCAAATATTATACACCCTATCTTGTCTCGTCCTTTAGTAACTGTTCTAGGACAATTTTTCAATTTAGTATACAATTCATCTGGAGATGCTATTTTTTTAAAAACGTAACTTGCCGGCGTGTTAAAACCAGCAAAGCCTTTTGACGCTGTAGAAGCACTTATTGTATTAGTAGGACCAGCTGATATTAACTCTCCTTTACTTACATTGCTTCTTATGTTAGTATTTAAACCTTTGTCAATTAAGTTCTTAAATTTTTCAGGACTAAACTTAGAGCCTTGTAATACTTCTCCTATATCGCCTGAACCGGTTCCTGTTATACCTTTAGCCTTAGCTACTAAATGAGAAGCAAAATTAGTATTAGGTCGACCAATACCGCCAAAAGGAGATAACGGATCTAACTTAGTTCCAGCATTATTTAATTCTTCTTTTACTTTAGCTTTATATATTTTTTCAACTTCATTGTTTGCTTTTAGTTTTGGATCATTTTGAGGTTCTAAAGAAACTTCAGCTTTAGACGCATTTAATGCTACTTTTGAAATTAAACTATTTAGTTTTTTATCTGAAAATGCTGGAAAAGTTTTCTTTGTTATTTTTTTAGTAGAGCTAGCATTCATTTGAGTAGTAAATTTTTTAAGAAATCCAGAAGCTCCCTTGCCTCCTGTTATAGCTTTTATACTTGATAACTGATTAGAAATTCCTGTTGCAGTTCCATCACCTAAGTTTTGAGTAGCTTTTGCTAACATAGGTCTTTTAGTTATACCTTGAAAACTTTTAGCAAAATCTTGTATTCCCTTAAAACCACCAGTTTCTCCAAAATTTTTATTACTCACTCCTTCTAAATTTATCTTGTCAAATTGTAAATCTTTTATTAATTCTTTTGATTGAGCTTCCATTTGAGAAGACTGAGCTGCCATGGCATCTGCAGTTTCTTTACCAAGAGCAGCTTCTACTTCTGCTCGTGTAAAATTTTTTACGTAAGTAACTTTTATTTTTGCATAGAACCTGTCGAGTTCTACAACCGTAAGTGGACCTGCTGCTGATGAAGAAGTGCTAACACTCCAATTTCCTCTAGACAAATTTGTAAAAGCAAAAGAGCTTTCTCTTTGCTTAACTTGAACATTGGTAACTTCAGGATTCGGTCCAGCATCACTTGGTAAATTTACTCTACGGCCACTGCCATTTATAAAACTTGTTTGAGACATTCTAGTTATCCATGTTTAAATTTATTAAATACTTCATCGGCATTTTTTATTCTCTTTGCGATACTTTTTGATGGTTGATAAGGTTCATACTTAAATCCCGAAGGTCTTTCGTAGTAATCAAAAGCTTTTGTAGCTTGTTCTACTGTCAACGTGTTTTCTAATTTTCTTCTCGCTGTTTTTTCTGTAGTAGCTAATTCGTATTTTACAAAATGAACTTGAGCGTATAGGGATTTGTAATCTAATTTTCTCGTTCCAGAAAAGTTAATAAGTTCAGCAAGTCTAGACTTATCATATCCGCCTTTGGCTTGCGGATTCCATTGCGCTATTCCGAAGCCTCTTATTTCTGTACCATCAGCTAACTTTATTTTATCAGTGCCTGATATAGCATCTATCTTTATATCTCCAGATCTAGTTCTTCCAGCTTCTTGCAAAAAGTGTCCGCACATTGCTGCAACTTGATGCTCTTTGTATGGACCACCTTTTTCTGATATAAAAAAATTAAATATTTTTTCTATGTTAGTAGTTCCTGTAAGTTCAGAATCTAAGTTAGCTAGTCCAGACTGCTGAACTGCAACACTTTGTATATTATTTTGAGCTGGTTCCCCGTCATCGCTCACTTCATTTTTAAGAGTTTCTATCTTAGGTATCGATCCAAGAACTAACGGTAATTGAGAATTTTTTCCATCTAAAAATACGCCAAACACTTGTGCTCTGACTTTTAACTGGCAATTTGCGCCTATGCCAGAACTTCCACCTTCTGTTACAGGTATCGACACTTGAGCCCATGGTAAATCTGGAGTGTCAATATCTTCTGTACTAGATCCATGTATTCCATGTATTCTTACTCTAACTCTATCTAAGCGTAATGGATCATTGTTATCAACTACTATTCCAATAAACCACCGTACAGTATCTCCATAAAAATCCATCATAACTCGAACTCTCCTCCAAAAGAACCTAGTTTACCGCATAGTAACTTAGTGCTAGCTCCAGTTCTAGTTATTATATGTCTCGCTGCACATATTATATAGTCTCCAGACTTTTTATGATCGACAACAGGTCTAGTTTCTTCTTTAATCGGGTTATTATCTAAAAATATTATTCTTATTAATTTTCCTAAAGTATAGTTTGCATCACCAGTTAAAAATTCTCTACTTTTTACTGTTATTTCTAAAGGAGCTTTTGCTAAAAATTTTCTTAACGATTTACTTATAACTTTTCTTTTGTGCGAAACAGAATTAGTTTCACTTCCATAACTATTATTTCGAGTATTTCCTTGTACGTAAGCTCCACTTGAAGATATTTCTGTTTTTACTTTTGAGTTATACGATGTTAACAAACTGCCTTGAACAGCGTATTCAGTTCCATACACGTGTCTTTTATTAGAACCACCTAATCTGTTATCTGTCGCTAATCCTCTAAAAACATCTCCTTCTACATTAAAATGAGATATTTGAGGTAAGCCAGTAAGCGTATCAAGAAAAGAATATTGAGCTCCCACTAAACCTTCTTCAATTAATTTAACTAAATTTTCTCCATCTCTATATTTAAATTCTTGTATAGCATAATATTTTCTCATGCTATCTGCGTCTGAGTTAACACTAGGTGCATATATGTAAGGCATGTCTATGTTAATAGGAACTTTCTCATCTACCATTGTTCCAAGACTTTTTAAAACTAAATTATCAAGAGCCATAGTTGAATAAAAATAGTAAGGCATTCCATCTGTATCAGACATTCTATTCTTAAGCCAAACACAAGATTCAATTGGGTGCATGTTTGGAACTATAACTTTCATGTCTGAAATAGAGTCTTGACCAGTAACTGCTACTGATTTTTTTAAAAAGCTATTTAATATAGAAGATATAATTTTTGATGGAGCCCCGGTGTAAGCTTTGTTAACGTTTTGAACAGTAGACTCAAACATGTGATATTCAGTACAGTTAATTAAAACAACTTCACCTCTTTCATCAGATCTAACTATACCTTCTATTTGATCTATTACGAATTCTTTTTTTATACTAAACCCAGAAGTTCTAGCTTCAGCGTGAATCAACTCTAAAGTTAATTTTTCGCCTCCTTGGAAGTCAATATCTTGTACTAAATTAGAGTTATCTACAAACGATATTCTAGCTGTAACGTATGGTTTTTCTATATGTTCGTATAGAGTTATGTCTGTAATGACGTCTCTTATATCAGTAATAATAGACAACCTATTACTACTAATATCTGCTTTACTTATAATAAATTCTGATTGAGCTTCAATCGTAAATTCAGACATATTATTCTCTCATAGCTTTTTTATAACTAGAAATTAAAGTACCCATTAAAGATGGTTTTATTATCTTTATGCTTCTCAAACTTTCATTTATGTTAAGATAAACTTCTTCAAATGTTTTTTCAGTTAATTGAGCACCTGGAGCTAATAAGCCTTGAAAAGTCGACGAACTAGCATCACTATCAATTCCTAAGTCAACCAATTGACTACTAGCATTTACGTAATGACTTGCCGATTGATATTCTGGAACACTAGATATAGCAGTGATACTTTCAGTTGCGCCACTAGAATTTGTCGATTGAATTTGTTCTCCAGCTGATCTAAAAGAAACAGAACCTTTTACGACAATTTGTCCTAAATTTAGATTACGTCTTATTATAGTTCCACTCGCTCCAGAAGTGTTACCAGTAATTACCTGACCTACTTTAAATTTATCAGTAAGCTTATCTCTAGTGTTTATTACAGTGTTTGGAAATATTTTTTTAGTGTATGCTTCAAGTTCAGGTCTTGTTAAGGGCCAACCTTGCTCACGTATGTCATCGTTTAACACATAAAAAGTCCAGTAATATAATGGGGTTCCATACAGCTGTATAGAAACTTGATCTGGTCTAAATCCCTCTTGTATCGTATGAAAGTTGTAAAATAATAAATTATCTTTTATTTGATCTACGACATCTGCGTATCTCGAAATATCTTGAAATATTACTGGATCTACTTCATCGCCAAACGAATAGAGTAGAGTTTGAAATTCTGAAAAGTATTGCATTAAAAACCGTCCTGTATATCTTTCTTAGTAAGTGTTTTGTACTCTACAAAACTCAGATTTAAATCTATTTCACTAGCTTGTCCATCTCTTTTAAAAGTTCCACCCGTTGGATTTACTGTATGACTTACATTTCTTAAGTAACAATATTTAATCTGTGGTAATTTTTTGTTCGTGGATCCTCTGTATTTAAAGGTAATTTTAAAAGCGTTAGGAAATTTATAACCTAAATCTGCAGAAGCTCCATTTCCAACATTAGCTGCTAAAGTGTCTGGATACATTTCTTCTCTAAAGTGTTTAACTATCTTTCTTATAGTTTCAGCTTCTTGTGCAGACTCAGCAATCATTTTAAAATTAAAAGTAAATTCTCTTAACGCTACTCCTCTAAATAAAGATCTTATATTTGGGTTTACTACTACTCTGTTTTGCAAAGTTAAAGCATTTTTAATTCCACTAGCTCCCGGAAGAGCTCCTATAGCGTTTATTAATCTTGAAGCACCTAATCTTGCAGCGCCTTCTCCTACACTATTAGATCCTCTAAAAAGATCAAATACATTATTTGTTCCTGCATCCAAAGCAGCAAGTGTTGATCCTAGTGCACCTGCCCCAGCTTCTGCAGCTGCAGTTGCTGCGGCTCCTGCGAATCCTATCGATGCATTTTCATATTGTGCGTTATCTACATATTGCATTTGTAAAGGAAAATACATGTCTACTAGATCTGCCCCGGCCACGGGTTGAAAAGTTATTCCGCCTTGAAGAACGTTCTGCGCAGCTTTTGTAAAGTTATTGTCTGTAAACCAAGACTTAGCTGCAGATAATTTGTCTTGTGAAAAATTATTTAAGGCGCTAGATATAGTGCCGCCTCCGCCTTTTGCCTTTCCAGTTGATGCTATAGCCGCTAAAGCTGGTCCATCTATTCCACTTCCTTGTATTCTAGCATTTTCACTCGCGATGGCTCTTTCTGTTACTTCAAGAGCCTCGTCGTCATCTCCTTCTAGTACAGAATTTATAGTAGCTGGACCAAATGAAGCGTCTGCGTCATTTGCAAAATACACATTAGTTCCTTTTGGAGCAATGTTATCTTCTAAAGTTTTAATATGGCTCTTACTATCAGCTCCATCTTGATTTGGTTGCAAGGAGAACATTCTAAAGCTAACTCTTGCGGCGTAAGCTGGATTTTCAGTAAATGCAGGAAATTGTAAACTTTCTCCAACAGCTTTAAGAGATTGACCAGATTCTTGTACTTCTTGAGTTTTTTCTGATGTTCCGCTGTTAGTTACGTTTTTAGTAAGCCTAGATAAACTCCCTTGCGCATCATCAGCAAAAGACAAATTCTCTCCACTAGGACCTTTTTTTAAAATTCCGGTTTTTGTAGCTGGAAATAATTCCATGGTAATTCCTTATAGATAGTATTATTAAGTTTTATTTTTCTATTTATAACAGTTATCATGGTATATTCAGGCCGATATTCAATCAAAAACCCCACCAAATATACTGGAGATGTCGCTAATATAATATATAGGTCTCTTTGGGAGAAGTCTGTTTTTATGTGGTGTGATGGTAATCCTAAAGTTAAAAAGTGGAGTTCCGAAGAAGTAATTGTTCCTTACTATTACGAAGTTGATAAAAAGTATCACAGATATTTTGTTGATGTAAAGATAACGTATGATGACGATAAGACAGTGCTCGTAGAAATCAAGCCAGAGAAAGAGACAGTTCCTCCAACAGGACCAAGAAAAACTAAGAGATATATAAGTGAAGGATTAACTTATATAAAAAATATGAATAAGTGGGAAGCAGCAAATGAATACGCAAAAGATAGAGGATGGGAGTTTCAAGTGTGGACTGAAAAAACACTACAAGAAATGAAACTTATGAAGAAACCAGTCCCAGGTAAACTTAAATCGTTACCAAAGCTTAAACCATTTAAGCGCAAAAAGCGTAGAAAATAGTTATAAATAGAATCATGAGTAATCTATTTCAAAAATTAGAACTTGAAGCTTTTAGAAAAGGTATTAATCCACGTACGCGCGAGTCACGCGAGTGGTTTAGAAGAAAGGTTCAGCAGTTAACAAGAGTTAATAGAGACCAACTGATGAGAGAACCTGAAGTAACTCGAAGAGCAACTCACAGTTATGGCGGAATGTTTATGTACTTCTATGATCCGAAGCACAAAGATAAACTTCCATATTACGATAGATTTCCATTAACTATACCAGTTGAACCAGCAAAAGGCGGATTTCGTGGAATAAATTTACACTACTTACCTCCTGTACTAAGAGCAAAGTTTTTAGACGCTTTGTTAAACATCACAAATAATAAGAAGTATGACGAGTCAACTAAGTTTAACTTAACCTACAACTTATTAAATGGTTCAAGAAATATGAGATACTTTAAACCCTGCTTTAAGCACTATTTACTAGATCATATTAAATCTAGATTTGCTGAAGTACCAGCGCCAGAATGGGAGATAGCTACTTTCTTGCCAATAGCGCAATGGGAAAAATCTACTGCAGGAAGAATATATTCAGATTCAAGGAAGACAATAAATGGCTAGTAGTATAGATGAAATAAAAGCTTTGGCAAATACTAAATTAGGTTTTGCAAGATCTAATAGATTTTTAGTTACATTGCCATCTTTTGGAGGTGGTGGATTATTTGGTTTTTTTACAGAAGGAGCTAATCCAAGAGAATTAAACATATTGTGTTCAAACGCAACTTTACCATCAAAACAAATCTTGACAAGTGAGAGAAGAATTGGTATGGAATTTCAAAAAGTAGCTTATGGCTATGCGGTTGACGACGTGAGTATGACTTTTTATTTAATGAATGATTATGGAGTAAAAGAATATTTTGATACTTGGAGAAAGGTTGTTGTTGACGAAGATGCGATGACAGCAGGATACAAGAACGAATACGCTAGGCAGGTTACTATACACCAATTAAGACAGCCTTTAGCTGGATTTAGTAAACAAGTAGGACCAATAAGATTTAGCGGAGGAATAGGTGGAGGTACAGTTTATTCTGTAGATTTATTAGATGCTTTCCCTATTGCATCAAGTGCAGTTGAATTAAGTAATGAGCTTGACGGCTTAGTTCAATTTACAGTAACGTATGCTTATACAAACTGGAAAAGATCGTCAAGAACTCAAGGATTCATCAATATGGATATAGATACTCCATTAGGTGGAATCGACATATTATAAGGAGTGAATGTAATGGCTTTGCCAAAATTATCTAATGATAGACCAGTTTACGAGATGGTCGTTCCTTCTACTCAAGAAACTGTAAAGTACAGGCCTTTCTTAGTAAAAGAACAAAAAAATATGTTAGTGGCTTTTGAATCGCAAGACCCCAAGCAAATACTTGACTCTATGCTAATAAGTATAGAATCATGCGTCCCAGGGATAAACTTAAAAAAACTAGCCACGTTTGACATTGATTACATGTTTACACAAGTAAGATCAAAATCTGTTGGTGAAACATCAACTATTTTATATGCATGCGTTGAATGTAAAGAAGAAAACGAAGTTAAAGTAAATCTTCAAGATATACAAATGGAAGGTAACCAAGTTAAACCTTCACTTATAAAAATAAATGATGATATAAGTGTACAAATGAAGTTTCCAACATATAACGACGTTATAGCACAAAATGTATTTTCTAGCGAAAAAACGTCTCCTACAGCTATGCTCATGGATTCTATAAAGTCTTGCATGTATGCCGTGCAAACTCAAGAAGAAAATATATTGATAAGAGACGAATCAGCTGAAGAAGTAGATACTTTTATAAACTCATTAACAAATGAGCAGTTAGAAAAACTAACTGATTTTGTAGAGAATCTTCCTAACTTATCTCATGATGTCACTTTTAATTGTAAGAAATGTCAGACTGAAAATAAAATAACACTGAGGGGATTACAAGATTTTTTTTAATAAACCTCTCTCATGAAACGTTGGAGAACTATTTCAAGACGAATTTTTTAATGATGCAGAATTTTAACTATTCATTGACAGAACTAGAAGAAATGATGCCGTGGGAGAGAGAGGTATATTTAATGTTATTAAACGATCACCTTAAAGAACAGCAACTAGCGGCTGAACAGCAAAGGTAAAGATATGGCAGATGTAACTTTAGCTACGATAAATCAGACATTAGTGTCTGTCGATGATAATACTCAAAAAACGAGTAGAGGTATCGATGGGTTTCTAAAATATTTAGAAGAAAAAAGACGTGATGATTTAGAAGCTGATAGAGAAAAAAAAGCTCAAAGAGTTGAAGTTAACAAGACAAAAGGAGATTCTGCTGGAAAAACAGGCGGATTCAAATTACCATCTTTTGGTTTAGGTGGATTAACTAAAGCTTTAGGAGGTATAGCAACTGTTGGTGGTGCTGTTGCTCTTGCAAAAACTTTAGGAAGCAGACTTATAAAAAGAGGTCTGTTTGCTGCTGTAGCTACCGCTTTTGCCGATGACATAGCTAACGCTTTAGTAAAAGGCGACGACCAACCTTCTGAACAATTAAGAAACACTTTATCAAATGCTATATCTGGTGGAGCTATTGGTTATGCTGTAGCAGGTAGAAAAGGTGGTATCATAGGACTAATAGGCGGTGCACTTCTTTCAAATCCAAAGACAAAAGAGGCACTTAAAAAATTAGGAGAAAACTTAGAAGAAACAGCTACAAAAATATTTGGAGATGTTGACGTTAAAGGTACTTTAGCTAATGCTTCAAATACAATGAGTGGGTTATTAGGTAAAGGCATCACTTCAATAAATAATTTATTGGAGGGCAACACTGATAACTTAGCATCTGATATAGCTGGTTCTTTGACTACACTAGCTGGCTTAGCATTTTTAGTAAGCCCAAAGGCTACTATAGGAGCAGGTAAATCTACGCTAAGAGGATTATTAAAAGGCTTTAGTAAATCTGGACCTGTAGGAAAAAAAGTAGCTGGTATCTTAGCACTACTTGGATTGACTGCAATATCACCTACTGGAGAAGTAAAAGGCTTAGATCTAGAAGGCGGTGTTGGACAGGGATTAGATAACATTGATACTTCTAATATGTCAAATAGCGAACTGAGAAAGTATCAAAATAAAAGAAATGAAAATTTAAATTTTGTAGACGATACAGTAGGAAAGACTGGACTTGTGACTTCTGGCGCGGCCATTGCTAGTAGTAAATTAGCTGAACAGTATATGAAGAATAAAACTTTAAATCCACCAGCAAGAATACGTCCAGGAGACTAT
>Ga0163179_10001088_pt1 | contig 19412 bp, 38 predicted proteins | sample AtlANTMetagenome_FD_109643 | JGI IMG/M metagenome (GOLD analysis project Ga0163179, IMG submission 109643) | Marine eukaryotic phytoplankton communities from the Atlantic Ocean - Atlantic ANT 2 Metagenome | ecosystem: Environmental > Aquatic > Marine > Oceanic | place: North Atlantic Ocean... | reverse complement strand
TCATGCCACCGCCTGTACCAGTTGATTCAATAACTGGAGCAGTATTACCTTGTGCGGCAAATGTTTCTCCTACGATTGTTGTGAAAGGATAAACTGTAGAGGATCCTACAATTCTAATTTCTCGTGCTTCGACTACTGAAGTAATCGCAAACACCGCCACGAGTGCGGCTAAGATTGATTTAACCATTTTTATCTCCTTTATTGGTATTGCCCTGTTGGGCCATCAAAAAGGCGAAGACCTTTTTCGCCTTCACCTGTATTTATAACATACCTAGATAAAGAGTCAAGAAAAGATATGTCATGACAGAGCCAACCGTCAGAAGGCTCTGCCACTACTTTTTTACGAGTAGCTATAAATTACTTGCGATTGTAAATTGAATATAGTACCCAAACTGCAACCAAGCCTACCAAGCCTTGTGCAGAGAATCCTGCGACAATACTTTGGATATTGCTGATTACGTTTATGCCTGGCCAGAACGGAATGCCCTGTCCATTGAAAAGGACTTCAAGCACTACACCTAAAGCAATTACTGAAATGCCTACTTCAGTGATAGCACTGGCCCATCCTTTTATTTTAGTTAAGATTTCCATAAGAAACTCTCCTTTAATAAAACCAACTTTGGTTGGTTAAATATTTAAAGGATAGCTATAGGAATTAAAGCTGTCAGTTATTAATTACGGCCCATATGTTTAGGACCTGTGTCTCCGCTCATCCAATCTAGTAATCTGTACCAATGTTTAAGCATGGTATGGATCCATATCAAGATACTTCCCCCACTCACTGTAATAATGTCGCATACCAACTTCGTCATGTATTGTTCCGTTCTCATGTCTACCATGCAATATGTGTCTTGGTTCAGTACCTTCTGACATTGTGGAACCCTGTCCTGTTACTCCTAGTAGATCCTCATGTAAGTTTCTACCAAACGGTCCCCAGATAGTGTTGTGATGTTTGATTCTTTGAGCTCTTTCTTCAGGAGTATCTTTACGTAATCCATAACCTCTAAACTCTATTAGAACTTTATTACAGCCTAGTGGAGTAACTGAATCACTTCTATATGCACTACCACGTAAATTAAAGTTAAAGCCTGGAAATAGATCTACCATGTACCATTGGTTGGGTGGTAGGTTAGGAAAACTTAGTTCTCCCCTATCTCCATCTTTATCGAACTCAGTATAGTTTACTGTGAAAGAACTTACATTTACATGTCCGTTATCAAATGCAATATTCTTACGAGCAAAGTATTCATCATTGAATCCTGTTACACGATTAAAGTAATGCATGAAGTCGTGATAGAATTCACTGTTCGTATCATGCCATAGTTTGTAGTTGGTTGGAATAATTGCCTTGTGATAATGAAACACTTCTAGTTCTTCTGTGTCAATAGCATCAGCTATACAATCAAAAGCACCAGCTGTCCATTGTTCTACATCCATGTCAGGATTAGGATTAAGTGTTACCCAAACCATACCGCCATGCTTAACTTCACAATGTAATTCTGTGCCTTGATAATGCATAACAGTTCCCGACGGAGTTGTCATTGCTGGGTTGTTATTTAAATATGCTTTTACACCATTGCCTTCGTTAATAGCAATTACATTTACTCCTGCAATCTGTGTAGTGCGAAAGTTACCTAAGTCGTACATCTCACTAATGTGACACATAGGTACCCAAACTTTTTTAAAGATAAGCTCTTCTTCTTGTTCAAATATTTCTGGGCTATTGTAGGCTGTGCTACTAATACATTCAACCTTTGGCTTTTTTAACCAATTCTTGTGATTTCTTGCGGGCATATTTTCTCCTGTTAATAATAGTATTTAATACATAATAACACATAAAAATAGCAATGTCTAATAGGTATTACCTATTACGTTATAGTTGGCTCTGGGGGGAGGACTCGAACCTCCACGGTAAATATATTGCAGTACATCTACCACACGAGAAACAATCGTGCATGTCTACCAATTTCATCACCCCAGAATAACACTATTGGTCTAGGGCGGCAATCATTCTAGTCATGCCTATTCCGCCACCTGTTCTAGGAAAGAAGTCAAACTTTAAAAACTCTTCTAGTTCTGCTTCTACCCTATCCTTACCAAACAACTTGAATAGTAATTCACTATAAGCACCATCTGTAATAGTATGGAATGTATCTCGCATCATATCAACATCTGTTGACCGTTCTGCACTTCCTATTGTTTCCATTCCTCCTAGTATCACATCAATTTTTTTGCTGTGTACTTTACTATCGTATCTTGACATATTCCAAAAAGGACTTGTGAACTCTGGGAAGTCAGTTATCATAGCTGTATCAAACTGTTCATGCATCGCTGTTTCATGTTCTGCTTCTAGTTCTGCATCTGCGTCTAGTTCAAAATGTCTTTGCCAGGATTCATAAGTTCTTTCCTCTGGTTTCTTAAAACCTAAGTATTCAACAAGTTCATACTCCATTGCCTTTAAATCATCTATGCTACCTGGCATTTCAAATTCAAACATAGGAAATATTATATCATGTCTTCCAGGTATTGCATTTGGTTCTTGTCTGTAAGATGTGGAGACACAAAAAAACCCCTTACTATCGGGGCTACTTAGTAATTCATGTTCCAGCCACATTTGGCCTGTCTGCGGTAACGGCCACACTTGGCCTGCGTAATTGTAAGTTGCTACATTAAATGGATCTTCACATGCGGCAAGTATTGATAATCTGTTTTGTGTATGTACTTCTTGGAAACCTTTGTCCAAAAAAAATGACCTTAAAAGGCCAACTGTTTTTGTAAACTTTGTAGGGGATATTAGTTGCGTCATTTATTTTTCCTTTTTGCTAACGTTCAGTCAAAAAAAATTTCAGTCAAAAAAAAACTTGACCTAATTTTCGTATCGAGTTATTTATCAAATAGAAATATTTTGGTAATCTTTTCGGTTGACATTGTAAGCAGTATATTATATAGTGTGTAAGTTAGGAGAGGAAAGCACTTGATTAAAGTTGTAGATGATTACTTCCCAGAATGGTTAGTTAAAAATGTTAGCAGTGACTTAGAATTAATGCCTGTTACATATACTAATTCATCTCACAAGGATTTTAAAAACGCAAGATTCTTCGGCAACACATTAATGAAAGATGATAATTTTACAGGACAGTATTGGTGGTTTATTGAATACTTTAATAAGTGTATCTACAACGATGTTTGTAAAGAGTTCAACATTAATCATTGTGCAAGGGTTTTACTTAATGGACAACTTCCAAATATGAACGGATGGGACCATGTAGACTCAGACAATGAAGATCACCTTAGTGTTATATACATGGGACACGGAACATCAGGTGATACAGTTATTGGAGATGAAAGAGTAACATTTAAAGAAGGAAGAATGGTTGTGTTTAATTCACATCTAGTTCATAGAGGAGAAGCACCTGCAGAAGGATATAGAGTTAGCTTAGGTGCAGTCTATCCTTTGTTTGATCCTTTCAAATTGTCTAATCTAATAGGAGAGTAAATGATACCAGTACTTTACATATTAATGAGAACTGACATGGATAGCATGAATCCAGGTAAAGCAATGGCTCAGGCATCACATGCCAGCAACACTTTTGTACATTCAGTTGAGCCTGGATATAATGTAGATGAAGCATTGTTTGATGCTTGGCAAAAAGAAACACCACAAGGGTTTGGCACCGTATTGGTGCTAGGTGTTAATGAAATTGAAATGAGAACCGCAGTTGCAGTTGCTGAAAGTTTTGGCATAGATAAGTTTAGTTGTGGAATTGTTCATGATCCTACATATCCGTTGCAAGACGGTGACACCACACACTTTATTCCTGTTGATACTTGTGGGTATATATTTGGCGACAAGGAAGATCATAGTTTGCAAGCCATTTTACAGAACTTTGAATTGCACCTTTAATAAATAAAGGTACACACAAACACACAAGGAGAACAAAATGTTTAAGACACCACAAGAAATGGCTGACTTTGTTAAAAGTTTCCAGCCATCTGTTAAAGCCAACAAAAGCGGATACGAAATTAGAACCAAGGTACTAGATATGGCTAAGGATCAAACCTGGTCATCTTATGGTTTTAAGTTCGGAGCATGGGAATCGTCAAGCAAAAAAGAAGGCGATGAAGTTGTAACAAAAGTTACCATGCCAGAAATTCCTACTGCTGAGGATGTATTAAAAACAGCAGAAACATTCTACAATTTTGTAAGTGGAAAAGATAACAAAAAGTGAGATAAAAATTCAAAACTAATAAGATGGGCATAGCCCGGATACACGAGATATGACGAACGCCCCTAGTAGCATTATTGTTGCTAGGGGTTAATCTTTTGTAACAGTTGCTTTTTCAGTTGGGGTTGGAATGCAATATGCAACGCCATCAAACCGAGGTACGTTCATGAGTGCATGACTTACATTGTGTGCCGCTTCTGCACATTTATAATAATCAAAGTAAACCATTTTTCTACTTGCTTCTAGATCTGTGCCATTGCCGTCTTCGATTACAAGAGTCCACAACAACACCATACCCCAAAGTGTTTTCACATTAGGTCCAAGGTCTACTTGTATTCAGTGTTCCTGTGTTTTCGTCATCATCAGGATTGTATGCATTTGCTTCGTAAGGGTTAGGTAGTCTGTTTTTATTCCAAGTGTTAAGAGTTCTGTAATAGTTTGCACCTGTGGCTCCTGCGGCTAAACCTTTACGTTTGGCAGAAGCAATAGCTCCTCTATATTCTTGTCTTTGTTCCTTATTTCCAGATTGCTTTGCAACAGCAATAACCAAGTCGCCTTCTGATATACCTGCGGCTGTTAATGTCTTTGCACCATCATTAGTTTGATTGATAGCAGGATTAGAGTCAGCTCTTATATCATTATACATCGCAGTAGTAATAGGTGATCCTTCTACTGCCTGAGCTAGTGCAGTCAGTCCGTTTACAGTTGTTGATCCCATTGTTACTGTAAGATCAAATACAACACCTGTAAGTCCTTTGCATCTAATGGTTGCCATCTATTTGTCCTTCTTCAGTTTCATATCTAGGTTGTTGACAGACAACTATTTCAATAGGCTTGTTGTCTCCGTCTCTAAATTCTTCTATTAATCTGCCTTCGTGTGCTCTGCCACAATTCATACATACTTGCATATTTATTCCCTAAAAATCTACTTCTTTGCCCTTATGCTCCCAAGTATTGTACCTAGTAGGTTCCATTCCACTTGGTCCGCCTTGTTCTTTTTGTTTTTGTTTCTCTCTATATTGTGCTAGTTTCTGTACATATTGTTCTTCTGTCAATTTATGCCAACCTATGCATTTACCAGTTGGAGATCGTCCGCATCCACAACTCATTCTTTCTCCTCATTATATAATATTTAGTTAAATAGTTTAATGATAAAGTGGCTTAAGAACTTGTTTACTGACTGGAACGAATTAGAAAAAGAGAATGTTCGAGCAGGCATAATAAATGTATTACATCCTTTACAGGGCATGTGTACCTATATAGATAAAGAAACTTTTAAGAAGTATATAGAACAGAAACAAAAAGAGAATGATAGAAAAGAAACCCTTTCAAGAAGTAATAAAAAACTTAAAGACTGAAGGAAACTACAGAGTTTTTAATGATATAGTACGGGAGAGAGGAGATTTCCCCAAGGCTATATGGTATGGTCCTTACAATATTAAGAATATTGTCAACTGGTGTAGCAATGATTATCTTGGAATGGGCCAGCATAAAGTAGTCCTTGATGCAATGCATACAGCATTAGATCAAACAGGTAGTGGTAGTGGAGGTACTAGAAACATAGGAGGTACCAGTCATTACCATGTTGCATTAGAAAATGAACTAGCTAGATTACATAAAAAAGAACAAGCACTTATGTATACGTCCGCGTATGTCGCAAATGAATGGACGTTAATTGCCCTAAGTAAGATCATTCCCGACATTGTGTTCCTAAGTGACAGCAAGAATCACGCTTCTTTAATACAAGGAATAAGACACAGTGGTGCTGAAAAAGCAATTTGGAAGCACAATGATATGGGCGAGTTAGAGGATAGGTTGAAAACAGTCACAGGTACACCTTGCATTGTATTTGAATCTGTGTATAGCATGGATGGAGACACATCACCTATGCTCCAAATTTGCGAATTAGCTGAAAAATATAATGCAATAACATTTATTGATGAAGTACATGCTGTAGGCCTATACGGCAAACACGGTGGAGGTAAGATTGAAGAATTGGGATTGCAGGACAAGATTGATATTGTTAACGGAACACTAGGCAAAGCCTTTGGAATGCAAGGAGGCTATATAGCCGCCGATGCTGATGTTATAGATGCCATTAGATCAATTGCATCAGGATTTATTTTTACAACATCAACCAGTCCAGTAATTTGTGCAGGAGCATTAGCAAGTGTAAAATATGTTAAAGATCATAACGAACTTAGAGTTCAACATCAAGAACAAGCTGTTAAACTTAGAAAAAAATTAGAAATGTTTAATTTAGAAATTCATCCGGAGTCAACAACACACATAGTCCCAGTAATGATAAAGGACGCGGTGCGTTGTAAACTACTGAGCGATAGACTGTTAGAAGAATATAACATCTATGTTCAGCCAATAAACTATCCAACTGTACCAGTTGGAACAGAAAGGCTGAGATTTGCACCAACTCCTTTTCATACAGATGCTATGATAGAGGATTGTGCATCAGCACTAAGAAAGGTATTAAATGAATAAGATAAAAAAATATATATGGATGGGACTTGGTTTTGCATCATTAGGTATGGCCTATGTAGGTGTTATAGTTCCTGGTATTCCATTTTCGATATTCCTTGTTTTCGCGGCATATTGTTTTGCGAAAAGTTCTAAGAGGATGCATGATTGGTTATACAATCACAAATACTTTGGACCATTCCTAACAAATTGGGTTCAAAAAAGAGTATTCCCTACCAAAGGTAAGTATGCAATGGTTTTGGTAATGGCTTCATCACTTGCATTCCTATGGTTTACTACAGAGAATATAAAGGCAGTATTATGGAGCGGAGGTTTTATGGCACTGGTTGCAATATGGGCTTGGAGATATCCTGGTTCAGTAAAAGAGCAGAAACGTAGAGTAAAAGCAGGAGAAAAAATAGCATGGCTGAAATGATACAAAAGGTTAAAGACTTTTGGATCAGAAGTTATACAAGCGACACTACTGCTTTTTACTTTGAAACACTTGCAAGTTTATGTGTTCTAGTTTCAATGACATGGATAGCTGTGACTGCTCAGCATCCACCCATGCATTTGATTTACCCTGTAAGTTTTACAGGAGCATGTTTAAGCATTTATGCATTTGTTAGAAGAGGAGCGGCCTGGCCGTTGGTGATGACTTCTTACTTTGCCTGCTTACATGTTTTCGGATTTGGTAGAGCAATGGGTTATTGGTAATGGTTACCAGACTACAAAGAACAATTAAAAATAAAGAGCATGGGTTAAATCCTATCTGGCTAATGCGACAAGCAGGAAGATATATGCCAGAGTATATGCAAATAAAAAATAACAGTAAGGGCTTTTTAGATATGGCCCTTACTCCATCTAAAGCTACAGAAATTACACTTCAGCCCATAAACGAATTTGATATGGATGCGGCAATTATATTTTCCGACATATTAATAATACCTTATGCACTAGGACAGGAATTAGATTACACTCCAGGACCTGTAATGGGCAGGTTAGATTATCGTATTTTTGAAACTAACATAGACGACTTTTTATATAGATGCAAACCGGTCTATGAAGCAATAGCCCAAACACGACAACAACTAGATGATTCAAAAAGTTTGATAGGGTTTGCAGGTTGTCCATGGACATTATATAGGTACATGAGCGGGATCCATAGCACTTTACAATTAGATCATAATCAAGCACAACATGTAATGGAAAGATTAACAGTATATATTATACAGCATTTAGTTGAACAAATTAAAGCAGGATGTGATACTGTACAGATATTTGATAGTTGGGCAAGTGATATTCACGTATCACATCTTGTTCCATATTGTTTCAACCCTACTCTTAAAATTGTTGACTACATTAGGAAATATTATCCTGAAGTAGGTATTATTGCTTTCCCTAGGTTGATAGGAGAAGAAGTAAAGATGTTCAGCTCTTGGGTTAAGCCAGACTGTATAAATCTAAGTAATGATGTACCGCTGGATTGGGCTATGAATAACATAGACATTTGTTTACAAGGAGGTATTGACCCTAACGTGCTGATAACAAGCAACCCGCAACCAGTTATAGCAGTGACTGAACATTACATAGATCAGATGAAAGACCGTCCTTATGTTGTTAATTTAGCACATGGTGTAAATAAAGAAACTCCAGTTCAATCTGTACGTTGTATGGTTGAAACAGTCAAAAGGAATAGAAAATGAACTTATTTCAAAAAGTAGATTTTATAAGTCATGCAGGTTTACCACTTAGTTGGAAGATAGAATGTGATGCCCTTACAAAAGATGATTGGAAAGGACTGGCTCGAATGATTATGGATATTGAGACTAGGTCTTTTGGCTCTGTAGAAGGCATTCCAAGAGGAGGCTTGCCGTTGGCAAGGGCATTGAAACCATATGCTACTGAGGGTCCTCCAATGATAGTTGATGACGTGTATACAACTGGAAAGAGTTTTGATGACTATTGCTACGAACATTATCGTACAATGTCGTTTAATTATAATCCAAAATGGGTTATATTTGCAAGAGGCGAAGTTAAATCACAATCAGGCGTAAGGGCATTGTTTACGATGCCAAAAAAATTTAAAGAGTATGTCAGTAATTAACAATAAATCCAATTCTCTGAATTGAGAGGACCAATCAAATACACGGTGAATACAAATGTCCAACATCAATATAACTACCCAACCCACGGGCAGAAGCCCAGAAAACAAATACTTCTTTGGTAACCTTACAAAAGAACTAGACCTTTCCCGTCCTAAATATAATAAAATAGGCAACATGGAAGACTTCAATGCATTTTATAATCAGCTTACAGGACTATCATATAAAAATAGATTAAGATTTAAAACAGTAGGAATTAGTTTCCTTGTTTTTACAAACGATGATAGGCATGCACAGTTTGTTAGGAATATGTTTAACACAGAAGATGAGCATGACGATGGAAGTGCGTCAGACTGGATAATATTTCATAACACAGAAGTAGAACTTTCTGAGCCAAAGATACATGTAAACTTAGATCATAAAATAATGTTGATAGGGGGTACAACATTCTTAGGTGAAATTAAAAAAGGTGTGTTTGGTATTGTTAGTTTTGAACTGCCTAAAAGAAATACACTTCCAATGCATTGTAGTGCTTTCACATACAAAAATACAACTAACCTAATGTTTGGACTCAGCGGCACAGGCAAGACTACACTTAGTAGTGATCCTGACTTTAGGTTAATCGGTGATGATGAAATAGCTTGGAGTAATGATGGCATTCATATGATAGAGTCTGGTTGCTATGCTAAAAGTGAAGGACTGACTCCAGAGACACATGAAACAATTTTTAATGCTGTTGAGAATGCAAGGAATATGGATTGTTTAGTTGTAGAGAATCCAGGTGTACCTAATGCAAGGCTAAGTTATCCTATTACAATGGTTGACAATGCATATCATGAAGAACAAAAGTTTGATCATGCAACAAATATATTTTTTCTAGCTATGGATGCAGAAGCAATGTTACCTGCTCTAAGTATAGTAAAAGGTGATACTGCAAGGCTTTTATTTGAAACAGGGTATACAAGTCAAATGCCTGGCACAGAGGCAGGAGTTGATAAAATACAAAAGATATATTCTCCTTGCTACGGCTCGCCCTTTATGCCAAGACGTGTACGTGAATATAGCGACATGCTTATGGATAAAATAGAGCAGAATGACTGTACTGTATTTTTGTTAAACACAGGTATGGGCAGTAATGGTAAACGTTTTCCTTTAGAATTGACAAGAAATAGTATCAAAACTGCAATTACTGATAAACTAGACACACGATATATAAGAGTCAAAGACAGTAATTTTAGTTTGTGTATGGTTCAAAGTTTAAACAATTATACTTCCTCTGAACTTTTACCTGCTGATTCACAAAGTTCTGAATATAAAGAAAAACTAAAGAATTTTAAAGACAACCTAGAACAAGTAGCATCAGACTTTTAATGAGCGGACAACGTAGACTTTTAAAATGGTGGGCAAGAACAGTTGGAATGCCCATTGGACTAAACGATGATGATAAGCCAGAGTTTTTACCGATACCCCAAGAGGATGTGCGAAAAGCATTGTTGTTTAGAACATTCTGGATAGTATTACATGTAGTTACTTGCTTTGCAATTATAGCAGGCAATGGTAGAGTATTAGGTTTCTGGTAATGAAATACTTTATCTCAGCACCGTTTGGAAATTATCTTAAATTTAAAAACGCAATTAGTGTAACTGGTAGTTGGACAGTAGAACCACGCCCTGGACTTGCTCTACAAATATTAAAAACATTACGGTATGTAAGAAGCGAGGCTGGATGGAGTTGGCGTAACAAAATAGGATTACGTAATGCAGGAATACACGAAGGTATAAAACGTAGAGGTAGCTTTGATGTATTAAGTATTGCACCTATACATAAATGGGACTGGGTTAACTTTGATAGTATTGTCCACGAGAATCAAAGTATTGAAGTAAACATAAGTTGTCCTAACATAGATAGCGAAGAGGATTCCACAAGTTTTCCTTACTTTGATATCTTTCCTAAAACAAAACGTTATTGGTGTATATGTAAGATACCTCCTACTTCGAGCAACAAACTGGTTGACAAAATAGTCAATGCAGGGTATAATCAAATACATGCAAGTAATACGTTACCAAGTGAAAAGGGAGGATTGTCTGGGAAAATACTTGTGCCACACACGTTGAGATTGATAGAGTACATTAAAAAAACGCATCCACATGTAACAGTAATTGCAGGCGGAGGTGTTACAAAACGTTATCACGCTCAATATTATAGGAATTACGGAGCAGACCATATCAGCTTAGGAACTGTTTGCTTCACTCCTTGGAAAATAAACAGCATAATATCACCCGATAAATAATAACATGAAAGCTACAGATATAGAAAATGTAGAGTCTGCAGAGTTTAAAAGTCTTATGACTCCTGAACTATTGAAACTAGGTAAAGTATTCAAACAGAATAACTATGACATAAGATTAGTAGGTGGAGCAGTTAGAGATTTAATGTTAGGTAAGTCTCCTAAGGATATCGATCTAGCTAGTGATGCCACTCCACAAAAGATGCAAGACATATTATCTAATGCTGGTATAAAGACTGTTCCAACTGGTATAGAACACGGAACCATAACAGCAGTTCTTAATGGTGAACCTTTTGAAATAACAACACTAAGATCAGACGACAAAACAGATGGTAGAAAAGCTGAAGTTAGCTTTATTACTAACTGGAAGGAAGATGCTAGGAGAAGAGATCTTACTTACAATGCAATGAGTATAGACTTTGAAGGCAGGCTGTACGACTACTTTGATGGTATGAATGATCTACAGAATAAAGTTAGTAAGTTTGTAGGTGATCCAGAAGAACGTATAAAAGAAGATTATCTACGTATCCTACGTTATTTTAGGTTTCAATCTAAGATAGCTAATCCTGTCTGGGACGATGAAACTATAAAAGCTATCAAGACTAATGTACTTGGATTAAGAAAAATATCTGCTGAAAGAGTTTGGCAGGAAGTTTCTAAAATGTTGATGGGATCTAATTTAGATTCAATACTTACCTACATGAACCAAACGGGTGTTACTGGTGCAATTGGTTTGACTACTAACAACAAAGAACAACTTGATAGAATAACCTACGATCATCCTATTGTTGGACTTGCTGTGTTAGTTTCTGATAGTAATATTGGTGACAGATGGAAGATGAGCAGAGGCGAAAAGGACTTGCTTCACTTTTTAGTCACGAATAAAAACACACGGTTAGTACAAAAAACTGCTGAAGATATGATTATTGCAGGAGAAGACAAAGCAAAACTTATTGCTTTAGCACAAATGCAAGGATTAAGACAACTAGCAGACATGCTAGTACGATTCCAACCACCTGCATTTCCTGTACAGGGAAGGGATCTGCTAGACAAGGGCATGACTGCTGGACCATCTGTAGGAACCGCATTAGATAAATTAAAGTCTATCTGGAAAGATAGTAACTATAAATTATCAAAACAACAATTATTAGATAAGCTATAATATCATCAGGCATATTGCCTTTATGTTTGTTTTTCTTTCCCGAAGTATGGTTTAAAGTCTGTACCAAATCCGGTTATACATTTTTCAAGACCATATGGATTGGGTGGTGCTTCATCTGGAATAGAAAATATTTCTGTCCAGGATCCTGACTTAGGATCAATAAACAGTACTGTTTCCCCACGTAGTAATTGTCCTGGAGGAATCATAATTATTCTTTCATATTTTGCAAAAGGAATCTCAGTTTGATATTTTTCCATAACCTTTGCAATAGCTTCTGTACTTCCGCAATCAATAAATGTCGGTAATTTATAAACTCCGTTTGGAGTAGTAGGCAAGTCCTGGGCATATACTGGCAACGCCAATAGACATGCTATTAATATAATTAGGCTTTTCATTGTGAATATCTCTCTTCTACAAAAGTATTTATAGAGTGTTACCAATATTGATCAAACATTTGACTACCACTTAGTTCAAATGCTTGTTGCCATTGTTTTTCTCCGGAGTTAGCAAATATAAATGTATCAGTGGCGTCAGCTAATAGCCAACTGTTTTCCGGTCGATAAGGCCATTCGCCTTTCATTTCAGCTTGTAGTTGTCCAGGTGCCCAACCACACATTCCTCCGTGTAGTCTCCAATACACAGGATAGTTTCCTTGTGCAAGTTTCTGCATCATTACATCGTCACTACTTACAGCTAGATTTGTACCACCTTGGGCTGTGTTTTGACTATACCATTCGTTCGTGTGTAACAGGACAAGTGCATTCTGTGTTACTGGTCCGCCGTGGTATATTACATGCTTGTTGAAAGGGTAGTTCAGTCCTCTTTCAGACATAACATCTCTTAATTTAAACTTGCTTGGTTTGTTTACTATAACTCCTATACTTCCCTGTTCAGGGTTATCTTGATATAGGTATATTACTGCCCTATGAAATATAGTTCCTTTAGGAACCTTAGGGTGTGCGATTAACAGTTTACCCTCTAATGACATTATGCCAAGCCTTTTATATCGCTTAGTGCATCTAGTGTAGAAGCGACCTTGACTCCTGATTTGTTCATTCCGTCACCTGCATAGAAACTTTGTCCTGTTTTAGGATCAGGTAGACCTGCCCATGTTCTAGATAATTTTTTAAGAAAATCTTCATCTGACATATTGCCACGTAACCATCTATCTAGTCCGTGTTGTGATCTTAAATGATATATTGCAATCTTGTCCTGTGTAGCAGGATCGAATTTATCTTTCTTAGGACTTAGGTTCATTTGGTCTACAAGTCCTGCAAGAGTCTTTCTAATGTATTGATATCTTCCTGAAGCACTACTTCCAAATCTGTTGCCTCGAACACGCATGTCTTTTTCTAAATCTTGTAAGTTCATATCTAATATCTGTGGTCTACGTTTTCCAGGATATACAGCATCGTATCTACCTCCTGACTCTGGTGCGGCAATAAGATCTAAAACAGCTCCTACCTTACCTTTGGATACACTATCCTGTGCAACATCTCCAATGTCTCCTGATAACGGAGTTACTTGTGTTCTTTTTTGTACTGTCATACCTGAGCCTGATGCGGCTTGTTTAAGTGTAGCCAGTGCTTTTTTAGACATTCCAAACTCGTCACCTGGTAATTGATAATCCTGTTTGAATGCTTTGACTGACTGTGCAGTTCTAGGGCCATACTTTCCATCCTTGCCTGTTGATCCTACACTATAGCCTAACTTCTGTAACATGGCTTGCATGTTACCTACTGCTTTTCTATTTTTATATGGAGGACCTATTGTAAGCACAGCCATTTCATCGTCAGTCATAGATATGTTAGGTTTACGTTCACTGCCCGATGCACCTACCATCTTAGGAGCTTTTGAAATCTTTGGAGCAATCTTTTTTGCAATACTTTGATAGGTATTCATGTTTGCATGTTGCCCATCTGAACCTAAAGATCCTTCTAGATCAAATTTAGGCTTTACTCTTTGTTTAATTGAATCTCTTGTCGGAGCCATTTGGTCTTGGTTATCGCCGTTCTTTGTTCCTTTTGGAAATAGCATATAGTCTACTTCAATACCTCTTGATTCCATGCTGTCTATCAAGGCGGCAATTAGTGATGAAATCTGTTGTGGCTTCAATCCATTTACAACATCAGTATGTCCTCCGGAAAAGATAACCTTTGAACCTGCAGGAACATAACGAGCCTGTTGGAATATACTGCTTAACTTTGCTCCGTTCTGAGCTAGATTGTTACTACCACCCAGTGCCTTTGCATGACTGTCGCCAATAATAAATGTAAGTTGGCTGTCCTGTCCTTCTGTAAACTCGTATGATCGCATTTTAACTCCAGTCAGGCAATGGTCCGCCGTACTTCTTACCTTTGATCTTTCTGCCGCCTACTTTTATTCTTTTGTTGCCTACTTTGTGGGATTTCTTACCGTCTCTAGCTCTATAACCTTGGCTTTTACACGATGATAGGGCACTTGCACCCAGTTTACTGTCAGGTGTAGAGCTTTTACAAAGTTTGGCACTTGCTTTCCATTCTTTTTCAAGTAAGGCATCTATATCAATTAATCGCATTATATCTCCTATCTGTATTTATCAGCAGGATTATTAAACGTCTCCGTTTGTTCACACAATTTAAACGTTAATGCTTTACGTGGGCCTTTTGTTGTTTTCAATTCGACCTCCCCTGACTTCTTGTGGTACTCTATTTTAGTTATTCTTGCTTTGTCGTTATGTGGTCCAACTAGGATCTGTTGCCCAACTTCTAAGTTGAGTTGTATGTTTTTCATATGTGTCATGGGGTTCTCCTTCTACGTCTGAATGATGCGAGTGCATATAATTATTTATATCAAGGCCCCGCTGTTAGGTATAGCACGGCCCCGCTGTTAGCTTTTGGTAAAATCCATGGTTGACTTTTTGTGTGCATCTGCTATAATATAACTTGAACACTTAACATAAAGGAGATGAATGCAGTACTTACCCGAACAATATAATGTTTACCCATGTGATGACGGATACTATATTATATACGATGACATAGGAGAGGTTATAATTTGTAAGACTTGCAATGAAGATGTAGCAAACGGGATTTGTAAAGCACTTAACCTTATGCCAGAGTGGATAGATGACGATACTTATTATAACGAAAGTGTGCATTAGCACAGGAGTATACAATGACTTATTTAGAAGTTTTAGCAATAGCTTTTATACTTAACTTGGGACACACATTAGTATACGGTGAGCCCTTTATGATCACATTACCTTAGGAGTTTAGAGATGCTTAGAAAGACCTTATTACTCTTGTTATGCTTAGGAAGCCTTAGTGGTTGCATGATGTCAGGAGTTCCCAGAGGCTATGTTCAGGACGATCCTTGCATCCGGTGTGGAGAAGATTTTGAATTCTATCCAAATGAAACCAGTGCCGCCATCCGAGAAGCTGAGAGAATTGGTTTTGATTGGAGAACCGCGAAGTGAACCAAAAAACTCCGTTTATTATATTAGAAAATCTATAAGGTGTCAACCAAAAAATCATTTATTCTTTTTAACCAAATCTCTTGACTTTGATTAGTTTCTATTATATAATGTAGATAATAATTAGGGAGAGGGTCCAAATGGATTTGAAGATGTTAATTGATATGATCGCTAGAATGACTAGAGATGAGAGAGAAAAACTAATTACAGAAATGGATAAAAGGTTTCCAAATCTAGTAGATGAGTTAGGCTTTAATATAGGCGTGACACAACAGGAAAGAGATATCCAAATGGAGATGGATATATGATTGAAGGTGTGTTTATTTTTATAGCCTATTCAGCAGGTACGGCAATGGGACTATGGTTTGCAGATCAAAAGATTAGAAAGTCAGTTGAGGATACTGTAGATAATCTTATTGCTCAAGGTTATATCCAAACAAAGAAATTACCTGATGGTGAACTTGATATACTTAAATGGTATGACCGACAGGAATTTAACCAAAAGAACTTGACAAGCGAAGAATAAGACTATATTATATAGAGACAATGCAACAAAACAGAAGAGGGTCAAATGGCAAATAATTTAGTAACCAAAGCGGTAGAACTTATCTATCAAATGGAAGGCACTCAATTACAAGAGGTAATAGAGGCTGTTCAACTTAAACGACAATATCTAGCCAAACAGGCTATAAGAAACTTTATCGTAGGCGATATGGTTCAGTTCACTTCTAAGAGAACAGGTGGTAAAGTGAATGCCACTGTTGAGAAAGTGAATAGGAAATATGTTATTGTTTCAACTCACATTGGCGGACAGAAGTGGCGAGTACCTGCTTCGATGCTTACGAAACTTTCTGACATTGGAATAGAGTCGTAATTATAATGGGTCCGTATTCGGAAATGATGCAATTACGTCGAGCAGAGGCTATTCGGCACCTGCTCGATAATAATCCCCAACTAGACATATTGACTAGGACTATGTGGGAAGACAAACTTCGTAATCTGGCTAAGAATGAAACAGAATATAATTGGAGAGTCAGAAACATCTACGAAGGAATGAAACGAGGTCCAATTATAGACTATGGAAGGAGTGGCGTATAAATATGATAAAGATAGCAATCGGATTTGCCGTTGGCTTCAGTTTCTTTTACCTTTATCAGAATCCAGGTGATGTATCTGGTATGATGGAGATTATGAAAGGTGCAGTAAATACCACAGCCAAAACGGTAGTAGAGGTAACAGATGGACATTAAAGAAATTACCCCAGGAAAGGCTTATGCCTGTAAATTTAAGGTTGAGACCATGTTAGATATTCATGGTCGAGTTCCAGGACTTTCTGATACACCCCTAAAAGGCCCAGGCCTTTATGAAGGCTTTGGAGTCTTAGTCCAACGAGATACTGAGAAGGAATTGGTAAAGATTCAAGACGAAAAAAGTAAAAAAGAATTCGTCGTTCCTTTTTCTGACATTTGGGACGTCGATGACGTTGAGTGGGTAGACCCGCTCGCAGAATGACCCTCACTCCCTGGTCCATGTTTCCTAAGGAAACTCCTATCGGGTAAGAGCATTAAATGCCACCAGGGGGTACTTAACCAAAACCGGTTGACTTCTTGATGTTTAGAGTCTATACTGTATAAACAATGAGGGAAAGGGCTATGAAGATTCAATTAAAAAAAGAGGATGTCAAAGCACCGCGAAACTTCGTGGCAATGAGTGTGAGAGATCCAAACGGAAACTTCAGACCTACAACTCAAAAAGATAAAACAAAATATAACCGAAAGGTTAAACATAAGAAGGAGGTAGCCAATGACTAAATTAGATAAGGCAATAAAATTCGCCACTAAAGCTCATGGTAAGCAGAAGAGGAAATATACTGGTGAACCATATATAACTCACCCTATTGCGGTTATGGAAATTGTTAGGGGTGTTCCACATACCGATGAAATGTTGGTTGCCGCCGTATTGCATGACACCGTCGAAGACACTCCTGTGACCTTGGCGGACATAAAGGCACAGTTCGGCACCAAGGTAATGAAGTTGGTAGAAGGCTTGACTGATGTTTCTAGGCCAGAAGATGGCAACAGGAAGGTTAGGAAGGCAATGGACAGGGCTCATACTGCTCAACAACCTGCCGACGTGCAGACTATTAAGTTGGCAGACTTGATCCACAATACCAAGTCTATTTCAGTTTATGATCCTCATTTCTATAAGGTTTATAGGGAAGAAAAGATCAGGATCTTAGATATCTTGAAAGAAGGTGATAGGTCTTTGATGCATATAGCTCAACAACAGGTTGGCGGATTTTAATTCGCCAATTCTGTTGACATCTATCTAGAAAGGTGTTATAGTATAAACATAATAACAAAACAAGAGGGTCAAAAATGTTTTATATTTACGAAAAATCATCAACTTATATTATAGGCAAGCCAGACAGAAATGGTGTTGCCCGTCCAGATCACAGGCAGTCATATAAAACTATGTCGGCGGCCAAAGCAGGGCTCACTAGAATTACAAAGGCAGAAAACTTATTGCCTACAGATCCTAACTATGCTGAATTCCGTTATGCAATCTGTGAAATAGATATGTTTCATAAACTTGTTGAAAAGAAGGTAAAGAAAAAGAACATGATGAACGGAGAAGAGTTCATGGAACCTGCTAACCGTCCATATTATCTTTCACCTAGTTCAGAAACATATTGGAGTTCGTAATGGGATTAGAAACTTTATCATCAGTTGAAATTAAGGAGAGGTTCCACAAGGAAGATAGGAGCCTCCCAAATATGTTTTGGCAACACGGAACTCTCTGGATCGACACAGACGATACCGATGACCTTAGGCTAATAAAAGAGGTTATGGAGGACGAGGTACTTAATCAGAACCTAACCGTGGATTTTAATTTACAGCCGGCAACGGAACGTGAACCATGGGACCAATGGTCGATGGACATCCTGGAGAAATAGATGCCTAAGTATCAAAGAAAATTTCTCAAACCTACATTCAATACAGAAGGACATTGGATGGTAGGAATAGTTTGGCCAGTGGTAGGGTCTAAAGGTAATACCTACTCAGTCGAACTTCATGACAAGGGTTTCGAGTGTGATTGTCCAGGCTTCGGCTTTCACGGTTATTGTAAGCATTCAAGATCCGTTGTAAAAAAACTTGAAAGAATATAACCAAAAAGGTAGACATTCGTCAAAAGAGGTGTTATAGTATAAACATAATAAGGAATAAGAAAACTTGGTACCTACAGAGGCTGAGGAAGGCGCCGTTAAAAAATCCTTGCATAAGGGTAGGCTAAGGTACTAGATTAAAACAGATGCATGCCGAGATCTAGACGCCAATTTTTTTATAAATTTTAATTTTAATGCTGGAGGGCAAAATGAATATTTCAAAAGATCAAATTAAAAAAGCATTCGTCAGTGATACAATGAATATTGGCGATTATGTCTATAACAATCAGGACTGGTACCAAGAAGATGCTCAGAGAATGAGATATATCCTGGCAACTATAGATATGTCACCAGGTGATTCCTATGCTGACTTTGAAGGTAATACAAAACAATTAAAACTAGGCCAAGAGGACAATAGGTTCTATGGTTGCATAGAGTTTGATAATGAAGGTGGTTATAAGATCAAGGACGAAGCGAAACTGAACGAACTTATAAACATGAGTGATGAGGATGTGACAGAATATATTGATGTCAATGAAT
>Ga0163179_10001087_pt1 | contig 19417 bp, 15 predicted proteins | sample AtlANTMetagenome_FD_109643 | JGI IMG/M metagenome (GOLD analysis project Ga0163179, IMG submission 109643) | Marine eukaryotic phytoplankton communities from the Atlantic Ocean - Atlantic ANT 2 Metagenome | ecosystem: Environmental > Aquatic > Marine > Oceanic | place: North Atlantic Ocean... | reverse complement strand
TCCGCGGCTTGGATCAGATCTTTACCGCTTACGTTCGCTCGCACTCCGGGCTTCGCCAAGTCGGCATACTTTCGGTCACGCGTCAGTTGCCAGGCAACGGCGGAACGCCAACGTTGATCCGGCCGGTTACCATCAGGGACGTGGTCTGTGTAGTGTTTTGCGGCCTCGGCAGCCCATTCGGACTTGCCAATTTTTTCGCGAATCTGTTGCCAGCGATCTGGCGTATGTACCAGATACGGATGCTGCAATTTACGACCCGTGATGAATTCCAGTTCGTCTCCGAGAGAGCCGTTCGCGATCGCGACAATCTTCTGCCTCTCGCGACCCCCTGGCGGAATGCGATCAGACACTGTCACGGTGACCGAACATGTCTTGGTTTCACCCGGCTTGAGGATCATTTGGTTCGGTGTGATCTCAGCCGTCATGACGTGCTTGCTATATGGGTGGTGTAACAGCACGACCGATTGCTCGCGATCGGAGCAGTTCATGACGTTGAGCGAATATTCAATCGATTCATCTTGTTCGCCAACCCTTGAACGAACGCCTGAGTAGAGCTTCGTCGCGGGGGCCTGCACAACGCGAACTTGGGTGAGGCGGACTTCTCCTGGTCGCGCGTCCTGGAATTGGCCATCGAGTTCGACGGTTTGGATCTCTCGAAACGTTTCGAAAAACGGATAGTAGTGATCAAAGGCGGTGAAGGGCACGTTGATGACTTCACGACCGTTACCAACGGCGGTGAAGGTTGCCGAGGTGACCGAAGCTTGGCTGCGGTAGCTACTTTTGACTTCTCGAGGCGGCGTGCGGAGTGTGATCTTTCCTGCGAAGATTCGCCCCTTGGGAATCGTGATGTTCAATCGAAGACCGTAAAAGCTCGACCAATTCTGTTTTTCCTCAAAGCGATACCTGGCAATCCCCGGTACGGCTAGAGTGCCTGCTTGCGTGTTCTTCGACCAACCTTCCCAATCTTGCATTGAATCGCCGATCGCAATCCAAGGCTCAAGGTTTTCGTAGGCTCCCTTTGGAATCATGCCACCATTCATGGGGCTCGTTTGGCTGTATCCTAGTCGAGACAAGACACAAACGGTCAAACAGAAAAGTAAGAGTTGAATACGCATAGTGGAAACCGAAGAATGATTCAGGAGGGATCAACGAAGGATGGAAGATGTCTATCCTAGCAACGAGACGACAGCTTGGGGACTGATTCTACTAGCTCAAACGTCTAATTCCGACCATCGGTCACTTGATAAGAAGACCTTTCTATTGTTTTACCCGACTCTCGAGCATCTTGAACTTGCCATTCACAGATGGCGTGATTTCGTCGACAAAGCAAACTTCACACGCTAACTTCTCAGCCAGTTTTGTTGGAGTGCCTCGGTGATAGTGGACCTGTCGGATGATCGTTCAGGGTAATCAAGACCTGAGAGGTGTTGATTTCATCTTGAATGATCTTGTACTGCTGTACGAAATCGAAATGCATCGAGGATGCATTTGAAGGTGGTTGGGCTTAATTGGCACCGTCAATTGGCACCGTCAGGGAGTTTGAGGAAGTCATCGGCAAAGAATCAAGGTATACGACGTGATACTCCGCGGCTCCAGAATGAGCTGACATCCTCGAGTGTTTCGCGCGCCAACAGCAAGTCTAAATCTCCCGAGCCCTGGTGACCTAGCACAGGCGGAATTGCGCGGCTGCAATGACGTGACCACATGCTGAGTGTGTAGGCGCCGACATCATGTAGCACCAGCCAGTCGCCAACGGTGACGGGAGGCAACGGCCTCTCTCGCATCAGGACATCTCCGGCAAAACAAAGAGGGCCTGCCACGGAGGTTGGCTGACTCTCACCCTGTTTGAGTTCACCATGTGCGTCGAACAAACTCAGCTCGTGGTGCCATGAATTGGGGTGGTAAACCGGACGGAGCATAAAGTCCGCGCCCAGATGGATGACCGCCATGGGCTCAGTCGTTGTCGATTTGACGTATTCGACGCGACTGGCAGCCCAGCCACAACCGGCATGGACCGCGCGGCCGAATTCCGTGATTACCTGGATATCTTCCTGAAACAGCTCAGGCACTTCTTGCTGGAGACGTTTGACGTAGTCTGTCGGCGACGGAGACTGGTCCTGGGGACGATAGTTCCATGGTAGACCACCTCCGATATCAACGCTTTGGATTTGGTTTCGCCCCAATTGGGCGTGGATCTCTCGGCGCAGTTGCATGATGCGCTTGACTCCCTCCACCAAGAGCTCAAGTCTGCAGCCCTGGCTTCCTACATGCACATGCAGTCCGGTGAGCCATGGGTAACGCTGAAAGTGAGAAACGAAGGAATCGATTCCTGCCGAAATTGGAGTTCCAAATTTCGAGCTCTTTGTCGCAACGCTCGTTGTGGCAATCGTACCGGCTCTCAACTCCGGATTGACTCGCAGTCCAATCCATGGTGATGGCCCTGTCGAGTCCCAACAGCGATCAATCCGGCGCAGTTCCTCGGCGTTGTCTGCATTGAGATTGATTCCCCAGCGTAGAGCCTGCTCAATTTCATCCTGACTTTTGGCGGGCGAATCAAAAATGACTTTCTCAGCAGGACATCCAGCGGATAAAGCAAGATGCACTTCTTCCAAAGAGGCGGCTTCTAATCCAACGCCTGCCTCAACTATTTTTTGAAGGATGGCGACAACGGGATTCGCTTTGATGGCCACCGTGTGTAACGGCGTTTTGGGCAATGTTGAAAACGCCTCATGAACGATCTGAATGCGGTGTCGCAGTGCTTGAAGATCGTGAAATAGAATGGCCTTGTATGAGTTGAACCGAGGATCTTGCGAGACCAGGCCTAAGACCGTTGACATCGTGGACGGAGAAATGGAAGAAAACCAGTTCATTGTGAAATCTCAAACTCTGTTGACGAATCTAGGATTAGATCCATTTTCCTCTGCGTGGCAAGTAGTTTGAAACCGGATCAATCCAGTCGTGCTGCGAGCAATTTTCCTTGCTTGGCCATCCCGTCGCGGGAGCCAGGCTATTTCGGTTTCGCATTCCTCCGTGTTATTGATCACGTGGATCGATGCTAGAAGCGTCAATCGACTTGCGATATGCCTCAGACCATATGTGTGGTTTGTGACGATTCGTGCGAAATGTTGGGTTCGACTTCTCGTCCGGAATTCGAGCTCAGCGAGGAGCTCATGGTATGTTTTTTTACCGAGTCTCCTGCATCTAGGACTCCGATTCGGCGACTTTTTCATCATGACGACGTTGTAAGGCGATGCAGTCAGTGGCATTCAATTTTGGACAGACCGCGGATCGAAAAGCCAATGGCTTTCAGTCACTCTCTGCTGCGCTTATCGACTTTATTGAGAAAAATAATGTCAAATCCGTCTGTCTCGTTCCCGGTAACGCTGGCGATGCTCTCATCATCTCGGCACTCCAGCTTTTCAGTCGGGAGCACGGCTTGGAGCTCAAGTTGATTGGGTTGCAAGACATTGCCGATTTGAAATCACGAGGTGAATCAGGATACATCCTGAATGCGGCCGGAAACTTGACTCATCACTTTAAGGGCGGATGGCAAAACCTTGCCCTGGCTCGACAAGAAGGACTCAATGTTTTTGTCCTGCCTTGTAGTCTGAATCCGTCGGATGAACAGTGGCAGCTATTCAAGAGTGGAGATGTAATCGCCGGTCGGGAATGTCGGACCGTCGAATTAGCTTCTCGATGGACAACGGCAGAGGTGTTCTTGTCACACGATCTGACGTTCTATCCCACAGGCGAATGGTGGAAATCACTCGTTCAAGACGAGCGAGTTGGATGTCGCGATTACTTCCGGTATTGGCGTTTCAAACAATACGGTTTGGCGAATGGGGTTTTCGCCTGGTTCGATCAGGTTGTGCGGAAATCTGAATTGTCTGCCTATCGAAAAGATCGAGAAAAAACAGAGGTTGTTCGCTCGCGATGGAATGTGGATGTTTCGTCCTGGCTCGGACCGTCCAGTTTGGATTCTTGGGAGGCGAATCGGGAATGTGCGGCACGGCTGTTGTATTTCCTGACGCAATTCAAACATGTGAAAACGAATCGTTTGCATGTGGCAATCGCTTGCCATCTTCTGGGGATTTCTTGCACGATGCGTCCGAACTCCTACTTCAAAAACGAAGAAGTCTTTAAGCACTCACTGGCGGGAATCGATACGAGTGTTGAGTTTCAACACTAACCAAAAACTCTCTCCAGCCATCCTCATACGGATCTTCCAAACGGAAGACAATTCCTCGTAAATCGACGTTGCGCGTCATTTCTTTCTGCGGATGCATTCCAAAGTATCTCTGGGTTACAGTTCCTCGTGCTTCCTTTGTTGACCCGAGTTGTCGGCTCTATGACAATAGGGGCGTACGCATTGAGTCGAGAGAATGCCTCATCGGTGTCTGTGTTGTGAAAGGGATCGTGTGTTAAAGATTCGCAAGGTAGTTTGTTTGCCGTTGTTGACGGTAGGTCTTTTGCTGTTCTCAAAACATGCCGTTGGTGATGAGTTGGCTCGTCCTAATCTGCTTTGGATTACCAGCGAAGACAACGGCATTTCCTGGGTTGGGTGTTACGGGGGGACCAACGCCAAAACTCCAGCGATCGATCAGCTCGCTCGAGAAGGATTTCGATATACGCATTGCTTTGATAATGCGGCTGTCTGTGCGCCGACTCGTTCCTGTTGGATCACGGGAATGTATGCGATTTCAAATGGCACACAGCCGATGCGAAGTCGAAACCTCATTCCGCACGACAAAATTCCCTACTATCCGGATCTGTTGCGCAAGGCCGGCTACTTTACCTCCAATCCTGGCAAGACGGACTACAACATTGGCGGCCGCCCCGATAAAGAGTGTTGGGATCATCGGAATGGTAGAGGGACTTTTGGATGGCGGGTGCGGAAACAGGGACAGCCCTTTTTTGCCGTCGTTAACATTGGCGATAGTCATGAAAGTCGTGCTCATGGAAACGTTCGTAATCCGGGGAAAGACCCGGCGGAAATGCAGTTGTTTTCGTATCACCCGGATCTGCCTGTGATTCGCCAGAACTATGCAAAATATGCAGCGGCTGTAGAGAGAATGGATGCCAAGGTGCGAGAGACCATTCAGGCACTCAAGGAAGATGGACTCTATGAGGACACGATCATTATCTACAACTCCGATCACGGAGGTGTCATGGCACGCAGTAAACGCTTTCTTTATTCAAGTGGCGTTCATTGTCCACTCATTATTCGAATCCCGGAAAAATATAAGCATTTGTATCCTGCCGACCGACCTGGTGTGACCATCGATCGCATCGTCAGTTTTGTCGATATGCCAAAGACATGGCTGAGTCTTGCAGGAGCGGACATTCCCGAAACATTTCAGGGAAGAGTGTTTCTGGGACCGGATCAAGAAACCGCTCCTGAATACCACGTTGGATTTCGGGAACGAGCCGACGAACGTCTCGATAATGTCCGCTTGATTCGTGATGCTCGTTATGCTTATCACAAAAACTACATGCCGTACGCGCCGGCGGGGCAACATCTCGCCTACCTTTGGAAAGCGCCGGCGACACCTGCCTGGGAACAACATCATCGGGAAGGAAAGACCGATGAAATCACCGGTCGCTTCTTTCGCCCTCGTGTTTCCGAAGAATTCTATGACAACGATGCCGATTTCGATAACGTCCACAACCTGATCGATGCTGCCGAGCATCAAGCGAAGATTGCTCAGTTGAAGGCCGCACTCAGAAAACGACAACTCGAACTCCATGACTCCGGCCTGCTACCGGAAAAGATGAGGGAACGGAGGGCCGCCGATCACCAGTTGACGATCTACGAAATGGTGCGCGACCCAGAACTGTATCCGCTGGGGAAATACCTGGATGCCGCTGATCTTGCTCTCCTGCGACAACCTCAGCACCTCGATACGTTTGTCGAATGGATGGGGCATGATGACGAAGGGATGAGATGGTGGGCGGTTGTTGGCTTGCACTTATTGGGGAAAGACGCCATGTCCGCTCGCGAAACCTTGTTGGACGGCCTGACGGATTCGGCAGATGAGGTTCGCGTGTTCTCCGCCTGGACGCTTGTGAATCTGGGAGATCGTGATCTCGATCAGCCGGCGATGAAGACACTGAATCAGATGTTGTTCGGGGAATGTGAAAATCCCACCATGCTCTTCAATGTGCTTGATTGGATGGGGGAGCCAGCACTGCCGTTAGTGCAAAAGTACATTGAGAAGGGTGGGGAACGCCAGGGCCGCTACGGCATCGGTATCCTTGGCAGAATCGCTCAGTTGCAAGGCTGGTAGAATCCGAGCCGCACCTGAGGAACGTTGCCCGCAACAGAGGAATGTTGCGGTCCGGCGAAAAGAGTTTCACCGTTGGAGATCGCTGAAAATTAGCCAACGAATGTACGTCGACTGTGGGATCGAAACGAGTTGGCTGGAAATCTAGTCACGCCACGTAAGAAATCAAGGATTTTAGCTGTGTTCTTGAGCAACCCTCCCATCATGGCGGTCCTTGGTTTACCATAAGGTCTTGCCCCAACCTCGGAGGAAATCGATGTTCGTCCAAGTTTTTCGAAGTCGGATCAAGATGATTCACGCATGGTGTTTTTTGTTGGTGGTTTCTCCAGCAGTCAGCGCCGAAGAAACGCTGAGATACAATCGAGATATACGTCCGATTCTCGCCGAGAATTGTTTTTCGTGTCACGGCCCCGATAGTGCGAGTCGTGAAGCGGGCCTGCGGCTGGATGAACGAGATGCCGCGGTCGAATTGGGCGCGTTGGTACCGGGCGAGCCTGATGAAAGTGAATTGGTCCTGCGTCTTTTCACTGACGACGAAGAAGCGTTAATGCCACCGCCGGAGACCAAGAAGTTTCTCACCGATGAAGAAAAACAATTGTTGAAAAGGTGGGTGCAGCAGGGCGGTGAGTACGAACGGCACTGGGCCTTGATTCCCCCGGCCATTGTCGATGTCCCATCCTCCACCAAAGATGGTTGGGCCAAGAATACAATCGATCAATTTGTACTCGCTCAGTTGAAGGTTTTACAGCTTAAGCCCGCGCCTGAGGCGGATCCTCGCACGTTTTTTCGGCGACTTCATCTCGATATCACCGGCTTGCCTCCGCAGCCCGGTGAAGTTGATGCTTTCGAGCAGGATTATGGACGTGATGGGGACGAAGCACTTTCACGGTGGATTGACTCTTTAATGGAACGTCCAACCTGGGGAGAGCACCGCGCACGCTATTGGCTCGATGCGGCTCGTTATGCGGATACCCATGGTCTTCATTTTGACAACTATCGAGAAATGTGGCCCTATCGCGATTGGGTGATTCGATCCTTCAATGCAAATCAGCCCTTCGATCAGTTCACCCTAGAGCAGATTGCGGGCGACCTTCTGCCCGATCCCACGAATGATCAACTGGTCGCGACCGGCTTTCAACGTTGCAACATGACAACGAATGAAGGCGGAACGATCGATGCCGAGAATCTTGCGAACTATGCCGCTGATCGTGTGCAGACACTGGGCTGGGTCTTTCTGGCGACCACGACCAACTGTGCTCAGTGTCACGACCATAAATTCGATGCGATTACGACGCAGGATTACTACTCGCTCGCCGCTTTTTTCCGGAATACAACTCAGGGACCTAAGGATCGAAACAATAAGGATGGCGGAGGCCCGGTGATATCGGTTCCTCTTGAATCCGATCGAGCTCGTTCGCTTGCCTTGCCTGCGGAAATAGAAAAGCTGACTCAGCAGCGGGACAAGCGACGAGAAGACGCAAAACCGGCTTATGAGAAATGGCTATCGGAACTGGATCGTTCTGAAATTACGTCACGCCTTCCTCAGCAGGATTTGATCGTGCATCTTCCCATGACGGAAGGGCAGGGGAATCAGTTACAAAACGCCGTGGCCGGCGGTGAGGCTTTTGCGGCCATCGGTGACCTGGAGTGGCGAGACGGAGGTAAGTTTGGCCGAAGTGCGACCATGAAGGCGGGACGTACTGTCAATCTGGAGTCGGTCGCTGATTTCGAATTTGATCAACCCTTTACGGTGGCTTCTTGGATTCGAGCCGGCAAGGATAACGTCAATGGTGGCGTGATTGCAAGGATGGACCAGGATGCTGATTATCGCGGTTGGGACCTTTTTCAAAGTGGACGTAAGCTGGCAGTGCACCTGATCGATACGTGGCCCACCAACGGCATCAAGGTATCGACCGAGTCAGATGTGCTTGTGCCCGGACAATGGCAGCATGTGTTGGTTACCTACGACGGTTCCAAAAAGCCACAGGGCATTAACATTTATGTCAACGGTGCCAAGCAACCGGTGACGGTCGAAAAGGATACGTTGAAACCTGAAGCGACGATGCGAACGGCAACACCGACTCGGATTGGACAGCGAAGTCGCGACCAGATCTTTGAAGACGGGAGTCTACAGGATGTGCGGATCTACGGCCGCGTTATTAACGACGAAGAGATTGCCGACATTGTAGGCACTGGAACTCTCAGTCTGTTGTTGGCGACCGTTGACGAACCGGCTCTAAAAACCAACAAAGCCTTGTTCGAGCACTATTTGCTCAAGGTCGACCCTGACTTTGTGGCGTTGATGGCCAAAGTGGATGCCTCGAATTCGGAAAGTGCCGAGATTAAGGCACGGAGTCCGATCACGCACGTTCAAAAAGAGCGAATGGATATGTCGCCAGCGACGAATGTCTTACTGAGAGGTCATTACGATACGCTCGGCGATAAAGTTGCTGCGGAAACTCCGGAGGCGCTACATGCCTTTCCGGAGGGAGCTCCTCGTAATCGTCTAGGCCTGGCTCAGTGGCTGGTCGATCCTGCGAATCCACTCACCGCACGCGTCACCGTGAATCGATTCTGGCAGGAAATTTTTGGTCGAGGCCTCGTTCCGACCTCAGAAGATTTTGGTGTGATGGGGACTCCTCCGAGTCACCCGCAGCTATTGGATTGGTTGGCGATTGAATTTCAATCCAACGGATGGGACGTGAAAGAGTTCTTCAAGTTGATGTTGATGAGTGCGACCTACCGTCAATCAGCGACGGTGACCGCCGAGAAGATTGAGAAGGATCGCGATAATGCATGGTTGTCGCGTGGACCGCGATTCCGCATGGATGCCGAAATGATTCGAGATTATGCGTTGGCCACTAGCGGCCTGCTTTCCGCCGAGATGTACGGACCTGGAACTCGACCGTATCAGCCGACCAACATTTGGGAGGTTGTCGGGTTACCCGGTGGTGACACGCGAAAGTACGTTCAAGATAAAGGTGAGAATCTATACCGTCGCTCCGTTTACAATTTTTGGAAACGGATGGCACCTCCTCCGAACTTGGAGGCATTCAACGCGCCTAGTCGCGAGGTATGTGCAGTAAGACGAGAGCGAACGAATACTCCGCTGCAAGCGTTGGTGACTTTGAATGATCCGCAATTCGTCGAAGCCGCACGGGTGCTTGCCGAACAGGCGATGTTGGAGGCGAGACAACGGCCTGATAGTGTTTCCGCTGAGAAGCTCATCGTGGATGAAATCGCTCGACGGGCGCTCGGTCGTTCCTTTACGCCGGTCGAAGAACGACTCGTTTTGCAAAACCAACAGAAGCTGCGAGACCATTACGCTTCGCATGCGGAAGCTGCTGAAAAACTGTTGTCCGTCGGAGAGGCCCCACCGGCAAAGGATTTGTCGCCGGTTGAGTTAGCGGCATGGACGTTGGTCTGTAACCAAGTATTGAATTTGGACGAAGTGTTGAACAAATGATTCCTGATAATCACCGCAAACCGATCGACCTTGCCCAATCGCTGTTGCATTCGCGGCGTGAGTTTTTCACGACGGGGCGAAATCTGCTTGGCGGTGCAGCACTGACTTCCTTGTTGGGAAGCGGAAACGCTGCCGCTGAACTGACGCGACGCCCCCACTTTCCCGCCAAGGCAAAACGTGTGATCTACCTGCATATGGTTGGCGGACCTGCGCAAATGGATCTGTTTGACTACAAACCAGTTATGCAGAAGTGGTACGACAAAGATTTGCCCGATTCGGTGAGGAAGGGACAACGGTTGACGACGATGACCAGTGGTCAGGCCCGGTTCCCGATCGCACCGTCGAAATACAAGTTTCGGCAGGCGGGTGAGTGTGGCATGTGGTTGAATGCCGAGCATCTGCCACGACTGGCTTCGGTTGCCGATGAAATCTGCTGGATGCGAAGCCTCAATACGGAGGCTATCAATCATGAACCGGCGATCGCTGCGATGCAAACGGGGAACCAGATCACCGGGCGACCCTGTCTAGGATCCTGGGCCTCCTATGGGCTCGGTTCCGACAACGAGAATCTCGCGGCTTTCGTGGTGCTCGTTGCCGTTCCCAGTAATCGAGAACAGGAGCAAGCGATCTCGTCGCGACTCTGGAGCAGTGGTTATCTGCCCGGAGAACATGCGGGGGTCTCATTTCGCAGTTCGGGTGATCCGATCTTGTACATCAATAACCCGCCGGGAGTTCCCGCTGAAATTCGCAAACAGACCATTGACGGACTCAATGCCCTCAATCAAATCCAATACGAGTCTCACCGCGATCCGGAAACTCAAACACGGATCAAGCAATATGAAATGGCGTTCCGAATGCAGGCGAGCGTTCCGGAGTTGACCGACATTGCGAGTGAACCGGAGCATACTTTCCGCTTATACGGAGAGGAAGCGAAGAAGCCCGGGTCGTTCGCCAACACGGCTCTGATGGCACGCCGGCTGGTGGAGCGAGGCGTGCGCTTTGTCCAGGTGTATCACAACAACTGGGATCATCACTCCAATGTTAACTCACGGATGCCCAGCCAGTGCAAAGATGTCGATCAGCCCTGTTATGCGTTGCTCACCGACCTGAAACAACGTGGCATGCTGGACGATACGTTGGTGATCTGGGGTGGTGAATTCGGCCGCACCATTTATTCGCAGGGTGGGCTATCTCGCCAGAATTACGGTCGAGATCATCATCCTCGTTGCTTTACGATGTGGATGGCAGGTGGCGGTGCAAAAGGTGGAACCATTTACGGTGAGACGGATGATTTTTCGTACAACATCGTCAAGGATCCCGTTCACATTCGCGATTTTCACGCGACCGTACTTCACCTGATGGGCTTTGATCACAATGACTTTAGCTATCGATTTCAGGGGCTCGATCAACGATTGACGGGCGTCATGCCTGCTCAAGTAATCCCTGAGCTATTGGCGTAGGTCAGCTTGGGGACGGGGTAGCCCGGATGATCGTAGGTTGGTTGTGGATCAGTTGCTGAGCGGCCAACGTTCGCCTAATTCGCGTTGCTGCATTTTTGTCAGTTCTGCGATTCCGAGACGTCCCAGCTTTAAGAGTTGCTGGAATTCATCATCACTAAAGGTGGCTTCTTCCCCGGTGCCCTGAACCTCGACGTATTGTCCAGCACCCGTCATCACAACATTCATGTCGACTGTGGCGGCGAAATCTTCTTGATAGTCAAGATCTAAGACGGGTTGCCCATCGACAATGCCAACGCTGATGGCAGCGACACTGTCCTTGACGGCGCCGGCAGCTGGCGGTGGATCAAGTGTTGCGATCGCGTCGACGAGCGCCATAAAGGCTCCCGTGATGCTGGCTGTCCGCGTGCCTCCGTCGGCCTGCAATACATCACAGTCGACGGTGATCATCTGTTCGCCGAGAGCCTTCAGGTCGATCACCGCTCGCAGACTTCGGCCAATCAGTCGTTGGATTTCGGTCGTTCGTCCGTCGACTTTTTTTCGGTCGCGACTTTTTCGAGGACTCGTACTTCCCGGCAACATGTTGTACTCGGCAGTCACCCAGCCTTTGCCGGAGCCTTCGAGCCAAGGCGGTACGCGCGATTCGACGCTTGCGGTGCAGAGAACCACCGTCTTTCCCGACCGATACAGATAACAGCCGGCGGTCATTTGCGTGAAATTGCGTTGGACTTCAATCGGGCGAAGTTGTTCCTGATCGCGTCCGTCGTGTCGAGCCATGGTCATGTTCCTTGAATTCGAGAGACTATGCGGCTTCTGCTTTGCGAACTAACCACAGCAGCAGCCCTTTTTGCAGGTGCATGCGATTTGCCGCTTGCTTAACGATCACGCTTTGCGGGCCGTCAATTACGTCATTCGTGACCTCTTCGCCTCGGTGAGCCGGCAGGCAATGCATGAATACGGCATCTGAGGGGGCCAGTGACATCATTTTTGAATTCACCTGGTAATCCGCAAAATCCTTTTGCCGTGCTTCCTGTTCTGATTCAAATCCCATACTCGACCAAACGTCGGTGTAAACGGCAGAGGCGTTGGCCAACGCAACACTTGGCTCATCGGTCTGAGAGATTTCGATGCGAGGATTATCCTGTTGTAATTCGTCGAGCAAGCCATCATTGAATTGATACTGATTGGGTGCGGCAATCGAGAAGGAAATCCCCAATTTGCTGCAAGCCAAGGCCAGGCTTCGTGAAACGTTGTTCGCATCACCGATGAAGGTGATTTTCGCCTGTTCGTTTTTACCCCTCAGTTCACGCAGTGTCATGATGTCTGCTAGTGCCTGGCAGGGGTGGGCGAGATCCGTAAGGCCATTGATGATCGGGCATTCGCTGTACTTGGCGAGGTCTTCGATTGATTCGTGGGCGTGGGTGCGACAAACGATGATGTCGACGTACTGGCTGATGACTCGAGCGAAATCGGCAATCGTTTCACGCGTTCCCCAGCCAACGTCTTGACCCAGGTAGAGACTGGTTCCGCCCAGGTGATTCATGCCCGCTTCAAAACTGACTCGCGTTCGTAACGAGGGCTTGGAAAACAAAAGTCCAAGGACTCGGCCGCTGAGAACGGGGGGACGATCCCCCTTTTCGTATTCTTGTTTAAGCTGTGAGGCCAGTGCGAGGATTTCCTCGATTTCATCAGCCGTTAGGTCGTTGAGCGTTAATAGGTGTCGCATATGAGTTACCTCAGCGAAATTCATCTCATCCACGATTAGCAGTGTCTACGATGTTCGGGTTTTATACGTCATAGGATTTAAGGGCTTCGGTGAGAATGTCGATGCCTTCATTGACCTGATCGGCAGTGACATTTAAGGCAGGCAACAGGCGAATCACCGTGGCCTGAGTGCAATTGAGTAACAGTTTTCGGTCAAGACACGATTGCACGATCGGTGCACCCTCAGCGGATAATTCCACACCAATCATCATGCCCTGGACCCGCACGTCTTGCACGAGATCTGAGTCCTGAGCGAGTCGCTCTAATCGCTGCTGGAAAAGCTCACCCATCGCCAGTCCGTGCTCCAACAGATTCTCCTTTTCAATCGTCTCGATCGTTGCGATACCTGCCCGTGCTGCGATGGGATTGCCGCCAAACGTTGCGGCATGCATCCCGGGTCGGAGACTGGGGGCGATTTCAGGAGTGGTGAGCATCGCACCACCTGCGATTCCGCCGCAAAGAGATTTGGCCAACGTCATTACGTCAGGCGTGACGCCGAACTGCTGATAAGCGAACCAGTGCCCCGTTCGTCCGCAACCACTTTGCACTTCGTCAAAGATCAACAATAGACCGTGCTGGTTGGCGAGCTCTCGGAGACCAGAGAGAAATTCGGGGGGCGGAATGCGAATGCCGCCTTCGCCCTGGATGGGTTCCACCATGATCGCACAAGTCTGATCGTCGATTTGGGCCTTCACCGCCTCTAAGTCCCCGTACGGACAGTAAACAAATCCAGCCATCATCGGGCCAAGCCCTTCGTGGTACTTCGGTTGAGCCGTCGCTGCCGTGGAACCCAGGGTACGGCCGTGGAAGCCCCCTTCGAACGTGATGATCTTGTAGCGGTCGGGGGAAGTGTGCAACCGAGCTAGTTTGATCGCTGATTCGTTCGCTTCGGTCCCCGAATTGCAAAAGAATGCCTGGCCATCAAAACTTCGCTCAGAGAGCATTTGAGCCCAGCGCCCTTGGGATTCCACATGCCATGTGTTGGGGACATGGATCAAGGTCGCGACTTGGTCCTGTACCGCGCTGACAACCGCCGGCGGACAGTGGCCGAGTAGATTGCAGCCCCAGCCGGGGAATAGATCCAAGTATCGTTCGCCTTCGCTGTCCCAAACATAGGATCCTTCCCCGCGAACCAGATTGATTGGGTAGCGGCCGTAATTAGGGATTACGGCATCCTTGAATAAATCGACGGTTTCAGCGGAACTTAGCGAAGTGTCAGTGGTCATCGCTTTTCGCTCTTCTTGAATTGGAGATGAAATTGAGATCGTTCAAAAAACAATAAAACAATAAAACAATCGAATCAAATAACGAATGAAACGCCAGCAGTTCGTCGGAACTCCGGCGAGAGAGCCTCAACGGCGCCGGTGAGTGATTTCCGTCCCCACGCCGAGCGTCGTGTAGACTTCCAGGAGCAGCGAGTGACGCAAACCTCCGTCGACGATGTGCACCTTTTTGACTCCCTGCTCGAGTGTTTCCAGGCAGGCTTCAACTTTTGGAATCATTCCCGTCGAGATGTTGCCGTCCTGAATCAGCTGTCGAGCCTCTTCGGCACTCAGTGAATGAATGTGGGTCTCGGGATCATCCTTGTCGCGACGTACACCGTTCACGTCACTCAAATAGACCAGCTTCTCGGCCTTCAACGCCTGCGCCACGCTCGTTGCTGCAGTATCCGCGTTGACGTTTAGTAAATTTCCCGTCGATTCATCCTGGCACATCGATGGGATGATCGGGATGTGTCCGCGATCACAAAGGTCAACAATCGTTTCACAATCCACCCGAGTGACTCGTCCTACATGTCCAAGATCCAGTGTCTCGCCGTCGGATTCCAGCTGAGTCTTGGTCCCGAACAAGACGTTCGTCGTTTGGTGATTTAGATTGGTGGCACAACCGCCAAGGTCGACAATTTTTTGCGCCAGTTGTGTGTTGGTTTCCTCCGCCAGGACTCGCCTAACGATTTCTAACGTTGCCTCATCGGTGTACCGTCGTCCCTGGATGAAGTTCGGTTCGATACCGGCCGTGTCCATGGCTCGCGAGATGGCCGCACCTCCACCGTGGACGACCACAGGATGCATGCCCACCGTCTCCATAAAAACGAGGTCCAATAAGACGTGCCGGAGCGCATCCTCGTCCTCCATCACACTGCCACCGAGCTTGATGACCGTAATTTTATCACGGAAACGGCGGATCCAACCCATCGCTTCGATCAGGACATCGGCTTTTTGGATGGCTTCTTGCAAGACTAAGGCGTTCTCAATAAAAGTGCTGAAAGCCATTCCGCCATCGATGGTTCATGGCTCTTTCGAAGAGGAAAACCTGCTATTTTACGGCTTGGCTAATTTTATTGTCAACGGATACGGCTCAGGTTGTGTCGTCGGTCTTGCCGATTTTATGTTTCGCAGCGTGCTATGATTAGGCAGTTTTTCATCGTGGTGGCTCGCGAAAAAGCGGGTCCTGGCGGCATCAGTCGTTCTACCAGGTGGGAAGTTGGGGGGGCCACTGGCCGCCTTCGGTGGGTTTTTTAGAGCGAAAGAAAGGCTTGAATCTTCATGAGTCACCCTCTTGCAATCGTGATGGCTGCCGGCAAAGGGACCCGAATGGAGTCGGATTTACCGAAAGTTCTGGTGCCCGCGTGTGGTCGACCACTCGTCGAATACGTCTTAGACGCTCTCGCCGACGCTCAGGTTCGCGATGCCATCGTCGTTGTCGGCTACCGAGCCGATGATGTACGAAATGCCCTGTCGGATCGGGAGCAGCTGCGTTTTGCCGAGCAGACCGAGCAATTGGGGACCGGCCATGCCGTGCAAATGTGTGTGCCCATGCTGAAAGATCATGACGGACCCATACTGGTGCTCACCGGTGACTCCCCGATGACTCAGGCCGACTCGCTGAGGCAGCTCTTGGATCGTTATGAAGCCGACCGGCCGGCCTGTATTCTCGGCACCTTGATCAAGGATGATCCGACGGGACTCGGCAGGATCGTTCGGGATGAATCGGGGAAATTTACCGAGATTGTCGAGGAAAAGGACGCCACCGAGGAACAGCGGGCGATCCAGGAAGTCAATATGAGCACCTATGTCTTCGATGGTCCAGAGTTACTCGATTCCTTGAGTCAGCTTCGAAACGATAATCAACAGGGCGAATACTACATCACCGATTGTCCCGGTATCTTGAAGGCCGCTGGAAAGCAAGTCGAAGCTTTACCCGTTCTGAAACCGTGTGAAGCATTAAGCGTGAACAATATGGCCGACTTGCGTGTCGTCGAAGATCAATTAAAACGTCGGGATATGGTATGATGCCATCCGACGGATGATGAACCGAATGGTTTGTTGGAGATCCGTGGGACAATAGAAATTTCGACGATCAAATTGCGGTCGATACGCCGAGTTCGCGAATGCGAGCCAGGTCGGGGCCGATGGGGCGACGGTTTGACACAATGCGTGGTTTGAAAATCTTCAGCGGCCGAGCAAACAAGCCTCTGGCTGAACGGATCTGCAAATTCCTCAATCTAAGGTCCGGAAACGTCGATTTGATCGATTTCCCCGACGGGGAAATCGCATGCAAGTTCGATGAAGACGTGCGCGGACGAGATGTCTTCTTGATTCAGCCGACATGTCCGCCCGTCAATAAAAACCTGATGGAGCTGTTGATCATGATCGACAGCTGCCGTCGAGCAAGTGCTGCTCGTATTACGGCGGTGCTGCCCTATTTCGGGTATGCAAGGCAGGATCGCAAAGATGAAGGTCGAGTCCCGATTACGGCAAAATTGGTCGCGAATCTGATCACGCGAGCCGGGGCTGATCGTGCCCTCACCATGGATCTTCATGCGGCTCAAATTCAGGGGTTTTTTGATGTGCCCGTCGATCACCTCTACGCCGCTCCCGTGTTGAACAGCTTCTTCCTGAATATGGGACTCACCCCGGAAGATATCGTCATCGTTAGTCCTGACGAGGGTAGTATCAAACGGGCCGTTGGCCATTCAAAACGTCTCGGTGGACATATCGCGATCGTCGATAAGCGGCGCACCGGCCCGTCCGAAACGCGACAGGCAAACATCATCGGGGGTCCGATCGAGGGACGTGTCGCCCTCATGTTCGATGATATGATCAGCACTGCCGGGTCGATCTGTGGAGCCGCTCGTATGGTCCACGAGGCTGGTGCCAAGGATATCTATGTCGCCGCTACGCATGGAGTTCTCGCCGGTGAGGCGGTGCCGCGATTGGAGGACGCACCGATTTCGCAAATCGTCCTCACCGACACCATTCCCTTAGACGAGTCCCGCGCGATTCCGAAAATTGAAACGCTCAGCGTCGCACCGTTGTTGGGGGAGGCGATCAAACGCATTCACCACGACGAGTCGATCAGCGAGATCTTTCGTGGTGATAATGTCGCCAATTAGTTGGTACTCACGGGCAGAGAGCCCGTGGCCAGAAAAACGGTATTAGCCGTCGCTGGGCGCGTCATCACGACGGAAAACGGCCACAACATCCTCGACAGGCACAACAAATAGCTGGTTATCCGGCTCGAAATCGCAGGGAATCGCGGCCTTGGGATGGAAGAGAATCTTGTCGTACTGCCGCAGCGGTACATCTTCGTCGTTTTCCACCTGAGCTGAGATCGTGACGATACGGCCCGTGATCGTCGGGATTTCGGCTTGATCGGGTAACGCAATGCCGCCCTTGGTTTCGCGTTTTGGCTCGTCTTTACGAACGAGAACGCGAGCTCCAATGGGTTCAACGTATTCAAAAACCGTTTTCTTGTTGCTCGCCTTGGCCATCCTATCCGTCCTAGTTACCCGAAGCACACTTGGAATCACGAGGAGACGCTCGGGTGCGAGCAGCGGAGCCAGATTGGCCGTGGCTGCGACTCGAGCGGTCTCGACTGGTATCAGCCCATAAAAATAAGCGTAATCGGGTCGACAGCTGGGGGCAAGGTCTATCGATTAGGTCTGAAAACTCCAATTGTGCCCCCGTTGCGGCCGGGGAAGCCGGGTTCTGTCTCGTCGTGGCCTGAGATTGGTGGGGCATGAGTCCCAAACGGGGTTGAAATTCGCTGTTGATTTGGGAGAATTCTGGATTCCCGTCTACCAGTTCGCTCCGGTATCCGAGCGCTGGCAAGGAGACGGACTGACGAAGACGAGGATTTGATCGAAGGAAAAAATCTCGATGTCCGAAAACGACGTTTTGAATGTGGCGATTCGCGAAGGTCGCGGTTCCGGAGCAGCACGTAAGCTGCGTACCAGTGGCCAGACTCCTGCCGTGCTATATGGTCACGGTGAGGAATCGATCAGCCTGTCGGTGGGAGCTGCGGACCTCACCAGCTTTGTTCGACGCGGCCAGAAGCTTGCCCAGTTGGCCGGTGCCGTGTCCGAAAGTGCACTCGTTCGTGAACTTCAGTGGGATGCCATGGGAAATGACATTCTCCACGTCGATTTTACACGGGTTACTGTTGGTGAAATGGTCGAGACAACGGTGAGTGTCGAGCTTCGTGGTGAGGCTCCTGGTGTCCGTGTGGGTGGCGTTGTACAGCACTCCCTACACGAAATCACGATCCGTTGTCCCGTGCAGAATATTCCTGATAAACTCGTCGTGAGTGTGGGTGGCTTGGAGCTAGGCCAAAGCCTAACCTTGGCCGAGATTGAACTTCCCGAAGGGGGAGAACTCATTGGCGATGGCGGTACCGTGTTCGTCCAATGCGTCGAGGCGGCTGTAGAAGTCGATGAAGAAGCCAGTGTTGCTGACGGTGCCGAACCGGAAGTGATCGGACGTAAGGAATCCGATGAGGAGGAAGAGGCGTAACCATTGAGTAAGGGATGGCCCCACTGGCTCCGAGGATGGTTTCGTCCTCGAGCCGGTCAAAGTGAGACGGCGTCGACGAATGACTGGGAACCACGACCTGGAACTGAGTCAATGAAGCTGGTCGTCGGACTTGGAAATCCTGGAAAAAAATACCAGTCTACCCGGCACAATGTCGGCTTCGATGTGTTAGCCGCCGTTGCCAAACAACACTCGGGTGGGCCCGTTCGCGGGAAATTCCAGGGTGATGTGGTGGACATCCACTGTGCAGGTGGCCGAGCTTTATTGCTTGGCCCGACAACTTACATGAACCGAAGCGGCCAGAGTGTTCGAGCCGCCTTTGATTTTTATAAACTTGAACTTACCGATCTGTTGGTTGTTTGTGATGACTTCAACCTCGATCTTGGCCGTCTGCGATTCCGAATGAAAGGTTCCGCCGGCGGACAGAAAGGTCTAGCTGATATTATCCAAAAGCTCGGCAGTGATCAGTTCAGTCGACTGCGCGTCGGAATCGGCTCGCCCCCACAAGGTTGGGAAGTGGCCGATTACGTGCTGAGTCGTTTTCAAAACGAAGATCGTGAGATCATGGATGTCGCTATCCAACGTGCCGCCCAAGGCGTCACAGACTGGATCGCAAAGGACATTCAGCACTGC
>Ga0163179_10001085_pt1 | contig 19428 bp, 36 predicted proteins | sample AtlANTMetagenome_FD_109643 | JGI IMG/M metagenome (GOLD analysis project Ga0163179, IMG submission 109643) | Marine eukaryotic phytoplankton communities from the Atlantic Ocean - Atlantic ANT 2 Metagenome | ecosystem: Environmental > Aquatic > Marine > Oceanic | place: North Atlantic Ocean... | reverse complement strand
TGTAATGGCCGGTAGTGAACCAAGTTAGTTCAAAGGAACATTGGGGGATTAAGTTCCCCCTTTGTTTTTTTTATATTTCTACTAAGGAAAGGAAATTATGAACGATAAATTCAAAAGCAAAAAGACATGTCGTGTATGTTTTCTACCAATAATCTTTAAGAAAGATGCACATTGGGAACCAGCCCCAGGAAAACCATACGACTATCCATTAAATATACATAGCGACATGTGTATTGATGTTGTTAGACACAATGGCTGGAATGTATTCAAAGTGTCATCTAGAGAAGTCAATAATATTGCTAAACAAAATAGTTTATTCTAATTGTATAGCTAGAGTGTATAACTTTTTTGTACACTCTATGGTATATAATATATACTATTGAAAGTAAGTGAATATTCCCAGGTAGTAATGTAGCTGCACATATGGGACGAAAGACTTAGTTATTATTAATAACGAAAATAGTTTATTCATTTACTTTTAATTATGGTAGGTTTCAAAGCGATATAAAGTAAGAGCATATTAAGAACGCCACCTACCACGATTGAAAGGAAATTATGTTAAATGTAGACAAAGTTGCAAGTGCATTAACTACGCTTGAGGAAATTCTAAATAAAGATGAAATGGAAAACATCAAGCGTGTTGTTGGACAAGCAATTATAAACACTAGAGAACAAGAAGCTAACACTAGGTATCTTAATGATTTAAATTATTTAAATATAGATACCAAAGAAATGGATGACAGTCCTTTTTAATACTAATCGTGCCCGCACCTTGCCTGAATATGCCCTGCAAGGTGCAGGCATTATTTTTTTAAAAGAAAGGACTATGTAATATGAGTATTAGCGATAAATTAGAACAACTAGATAACAATAGTTTAAAAACTGTTATTGAATGGACTGTTAGAGATTTAAATAACGCAGCTAATCATACAAATTATGAAAGTCTTGATGAAAATGTCAAGAACTGGTGTCGTATGTTAAGTGAAGCTGTTGAATATCAAGTTGATAAAGAGTTACGAAAATCAAGTAGTAGCGAGGAGGAATAAATGGAAAATGAAGTTGGTAAAATTCGTATCTTAGATGAGAATCAATTTAGAGACGAATATAATACTGAATTAGGTGGTAGAAGAAGATGGAAAAATTATGTTAGTCCATATCATGTACCTGAATTTGATGTAGCTTTAGCATTAGCAAAAGATAATCCTAATAAGTTTATTAAATTCTTTGAATTGTCTAACACGGATTTACAAAAGTTAAAAAGTCAAACTACTTCTGCACAAAGTTATTATAAAGCTTATTTCAAAAGAGAAAATTTAACTGATTATTTTGTAACACGAAGAACACAAGGTAATAAAGTAACATTTTTCTTAAGTAATGCTAAATCAGAGGAGGAATGATGGATATATACGAATACGAATCAACTGACCCAAAACAAAAGCTAAATGAATTAGCAGTTAGTTTTTATTTTAATCCAGATGTAACACTGGAAGAAGCTGATAAATATGTAACTTCAATGTTAATGGAAATTGACAACGGAGTTGAGTATTCGTTTGATATGTGGACAACACCACAAAAGGAGGATAAATATGAGTAAAGATACAAACCATATGGACTTACATGAAAATATGGTAAAAGCAATGGAAGCAATTGGAGATAGAATATCTTTAATGGCTACAATTCAATTAACAATAGTAGAACATTTAGGTGATAAAAGTCCTAGATTTCAAAATAAGGTAATCATGAATACACTTGCGGATAAAAAAGTGCGTAACAATTTTACTGAATTTTTGAATGACAAAGATATAGAGAAATCTGTACCTGATAGTGTAAAAACTAGATTAATAGAACTTAATGAAATGTTCGCAGAATTAGAGGAGGATGACGATGCCTAATTGGACATCTAACAAATGTGAAATTACAGGTGATGCTGACAAAGTAAATCAATTTATGAATGACATAAAAATAACAGATGATAGAGCTGATGATACTTACTTTATAGACATGACACAGGTTAATCCAATACCAGATGTATTTAAAAATATGCATGCTGGTTCAAGAACTATAGATGAAGTTAAATATTCACAATGGTTTGAAATAGATGGAGAAGTTACACCATTACTTGAACTTAATGCATTAGAAATAACAGAACAACATGGTACTTGTGACCCAGTTGATTGGCAATACAGAAATTGGGGAACCAAATGGGGAGATTGTCAAACTGTAATAACTTCTGATATAACAACAGAAGGTATTAGAGAAGTAACACTTTCATTTGATAGTGCATGGGGAGAACCATGGATGTTATTAAATGACATTGCAGAAAAATATAACATTAATATAATGAACACTTGGTTAATAGAAATGGACCAAGGAGATGGTGTTAGCCAATATCCTATTGTTAATGCTGATGAACTTTACAGACAATATGTTCAAGATTTTGAACAAATGAAAATGGATGTAAAAAACATGAGAATTAATAAAAATTAAAGTTTAATTACGCATGTAATTGAAACGCAAGAATGCTACTTACATTGCTAGATTCCCTTTTCTAGCCGGTTAGACCAAAATGTAGGTAGCTTGTAGCACATAGGTTTGATTGGGAAGTCATATACCCACCTTTGTACTTGTGTGTTACAAGCTATCTATAACAATGATACAATAGCGTGCTGTTGTTAGGTGGAAGGATAGTAACAAAGAAAGAGGGGAGTAATCATTACAGCCCAACCTGTTGAACTCCCTTTCTTTCTTTGCCTAATATGCCCACAAAGAAAGAAAGGAATAATTATGGGAACTAATTATATTCATGAAGATGAAAAAGACCAATTAGATTATATGGTTGTTGTTGCTTATGCAGGTTTTGACAGTCATGATGACAAACCAGGTGATGCTTTTATGGAAGAACCTGATGTATGGAGAGTTCATGTTCATGCACAAACTGCGTTACAAGCTATAGAAAGAGCCATGTGGATAATTCAAATTACTAGAGCTGAAACTATGACAGATTATTTTAATGGACATCCATTATATGAGTCACAAGAAAGCTATACAAAAGAAGATATTGAATTTATTAGACAAGACGCTGAAAACAGAGGTGTATTTAAAGGTTGGCTTGACATGCAACCTACAAGTATTCAAGTACATTTAGCAGAAGACGAAGATACTTTGTTAAGTATGACAACAGACAATATTATTCAAAATGCAAGTGACACTGGTAATGATGCTGAAGAATTTTTAAAAGGATTAGACGATGATTCCTGATGGTATGTATCGTTCTGAACCACCAGAACCTAATTTAAATAAAAAAGGTAGACAACCAAGCTTGTTAACTACAGAAAAAGTAAGAGTTTTGCTTGCTAATCCAGATATATGGTATGTGATAGGAGAATCAGATAAATGGATTAGTGGCGTTAAAGCAAACATAGAGAATATGACACAACGAAACATTGTACATTTAAATGGCAAAGGTAAGTTTGTTATATCTCAAAGAAAAGATAACGATAGTAATAAAATTAACATTTATTGTAAATTTGTTACTACTACAGAAGAAGAATAGACAATAGAAAGGAGTTTACAATGGCTGAACAAGACTGTTGGGACTTAATTAAACAAGTACTAGGTAAATCAAGGCGTGTATTATTATACGGGCCACCAGGTACAGGTAAAACATATAGTGCTGTAAAGCAAACAACACCATTAGATATGAATGGTAATCCTAATGTATACCAAATTACTATGACAGAAGATACTGCTAGTGCAAACTTAGAGGGTTTTTATAAACCATCTAGCACCGGTACATTTCAATGGCATGATGGTATTGCTATACAGGCATGGCGTAATGGCGGTAGATTGGTTATCAATGAGATAGACCACGCTTCACCAGACGCAATGACATTCTTACACGCTATATTGGATGACCAAGACATAGCAATGTTGACACTAAACAATGATACTAAAGAAACTGTAAGACCTGCTGAAGGTTTTCAAGTAGTAGCGACTACTAACAGTCCACCAGAATCATTACCACTTGCGTTAAAGGATAGATTTCCTGTAAAAATACATGTCGATAGTATTCATCCAATGGCAATGGAACAATTTCCAGATGAATGGCATGATGTTATAACAGACACAACAATGGTAGATGACGCTGAAGATAGAATATCTGTACGTGCATGGAAAGAATTTTTTGATTTACAGTCACAAGGTTTTACAGCACAAACTGCAGGTAAATTAGTATTCGGTGCAAATGCTGCTGAATTAATTGACGCAATAGAATTAAGTAAAGCGTAATGCATTCAGATAAAGCTTATCCTTATCCTCAGATAGTAACTGGGGATAAGTGGAGCGTATTAGAATTAACTGACGGACAAGAAGCTAGTACTGATAATCTTAATAAACAAATGTATGTTCCAATGGACAGAAATTGTGAAAATTGTGGACATAATCACAGCAGAATGATTAGAAGAACTGAATTAGCACATGCTAAATGGTCACCTAAAACTGTAGGTAAGTTAATGAGAGGTACTAGATTAGACGTTCTTAAAGGTATAGAAAACATTCGTGTTAAATATCTATTAGCTTTTAAAGGTAAATTAGGTATTGATGAACATATGTTTTGTAATGATGAATTGTTTATGAATACAAGAAGATTAATAGAAAATGGTTCAGTTGCTGATTTAGTTTTACATGGTATAAACTTAGTTTCTTTTGAACCTACTGATAATAACTATAGAAAAGTACAAGGCAGTGAACAATATGCAAATTATATGAATATATTAAATTTAGCAGCGGATGATGATAGTCCATATCATGATTTAAGAAAAGCTGAAATTTATTTTGCACGTAATTTAATTGTTAATCAAGTACAAGCTATACAAAACCATAGATGGAATCAAATACCTAGTTATCGTAAAGTACAAAAGATGGCAGAAAAACTATCTGCAGTTCTTAACGAATTAATGGATAAACCTAAACCCGATGAAGTATTTAAACCTGAACCTTCTACAAATGAAGGTGAACAACAAGAAAATTGTGGTAATAATACAGCATCTGGTTCAGAGTGTTCTGAAGATGAATTATGTCAAGAATGTATAGATAAATCTGAATCTCAAAATGGAGAATTAATAGATTTAGATAGTTTAGAACAACGTATGCGTAAAGACTTAATTGAAAAAATGACTTATCAATCATCACATTCTGGTATAGGACATTGGGGAGATATGGAAACACATACACCACCAATGACTGTCAATTTACAAGGTAGATTAAAGAACTCTAGAGATTATCGTGCTAGTGATTATGGTTACAATCCTAAATACATTAATAGATATTGCGTTGATAAAAAGATATTTAAACAAAAACAAAATGTTAAAGGTGGAACAATACTTATAGACGCATCAGGTTCTATGCAATTTGATGGCGAAGATATATTAGAAATAATGCAATTGTTACCTGCTGTAAACATAGCTATGTACAATGGTTTTAGTTCTTCTGGTGATTTACGTGTTATTGCTAAAAATGGTATGCGTGTAGACCAAACTTACTTAGACGAACATTCAGGTGGAGGTAATGTTGTTGATGGTCCTGCATTGCAATGGTTAGCAACTATGCCTGCTAGACGTATATGGGTTTCTGATATGTATGTTTTTGGTGCAGGGCAACACTCTAGTGCATTTAACTTACTTAAAGAATGTTATGATTTATGTACTAAACACAGAATTATTAATCTCAAAAATGTAGATGAAGTTAAGGAACACGCACTTAAATTAAATACAGTGCTATAGTGGTATGGAATATAGTAATGTCGCAAGACAGTAGGTGTTCCTTTCCGCTTATAAAAGCTATATTTAGTGAGAGAATAGAGTGCAGAGAGAACCTGCAACAGGTATATACTTCAAATAATTGTCAACAATATCCCATAGTGAACACTCTCACACATACTTTTTTTATGCCCGGATGCCAAAAGTGAATAAGCGAAGAAGCTGGTGTAGTCCCAGCGATGAAGCGTTTCACGTGGCAGAGAGGGCATAAAAGCGATGAACATATTGAAAGGTATTATGTAATAATATAAATTAGGTAAACAATCATTGTCTCTTATGAAGAGATAACGTACGTTTGATAGCGTTAAAAAATATAAAACTAATGCACTAAGTATCAAACCTATTCGCAATGTACAATAACTCACAAGTTAGTAGGGATTAATATCAATCTATTAAGATGCTGAACACGATACGATGTTAGCGGCATATGCGTTGACCTTGGTAACAGGTAAGTAGAATAGTTCCAGGCAATGATTGTAATTCCTAACACTGCTGGTATAATGAATACCATGAATATAGATGAATTACTTAACGAAGCAGAGAATGGTAAACGAACAGCTATACTTAATAGAATCACTGAAGAAGCTAAACCTTTTTGGGATGGCTGTGAGGAAAGAGTGATAGCGGGAAGACCAATTAAACCATATGTTGTTTCAAGATTATTAAAAGAACATTACAATATTAAAATAAGTGAATCAGCAGTAAGAAATCACTTTGGTAATTTGGCATCTAATGTCGAAGGATAAAATTAATATCGAAAAACTTTTAGCTGAAGCTGAATCAGTTAAAATTCAAGAACTAAAATCAGATAACTTACGTTTATTAAAACAGCTTGAGAAAGCTAAAAATAAAAAAGCTGACATGATAGACGCAGTATACGATGCAGTATCAACTAATTTAAGAACATGGAACAAACCTAAAGTTCCTAAACCAAGCTTAAGTAAGCGAACTAAGAGCGAAGAAGTTGCTGTTGCAGTGTTATCTGACATACAATTAGCGAAAGTAACTCCTGATTATAACACATTAGTAGCAGAAGAACGTGTAATTGAATACGCAAACAAGATAGTTGAGTTGACAAATGTACAACGTTCTGCACACCCAGTAAACAAATGCGTAGTGCTAGCTGCTGGTGATATAGTAGAAGGTGAACTTATATTTCCAGGACAAACACATCTTATTGATGCTAGTTTATATAACCAAGTGACAATAGATGGACCTAGAATATTGACAAAGTTCTTTGACATACTACTTGCTAATTTTAATGAAGTAGAAGTACATTGGGTTATAGGTAATCATGGCAGCCTTGGTGGTAGAGCACGTAAAGACTACCATCCAGATTCTAATGCAGATAGAATGCTAGGAAAAATTATGTCAATGATATATAGAGATGAAAAAAGAATGTCATGGACTATTCCCGATAGTACAGGTGATAACCATTGGTTTGACATTGCAGACGTAGGTGAAGGATGTAAATTCTTTGTATGGCACGGTGACAATGTCAGGGGACACAGTGGATTTCCTTGGTATGGCTTTGGTAAGAAGTTATTAGGATGGAAAGCACTAGCTAGTCGTGGCTTAATGCCTGATTTTGACTATGCAATTGCTGGACATTTTCATACACCTACAACAATGTATGTTAATGACGTAAGGTTATGGGTTAATGGTAGTACTGAAAGCTACAACACATACGCTTTAGAACAACTAGCTAGCATGGGTAGACCATGTCAGTGGTTGTTATTTGCTAAACCAGAACACGGAGTAACAGCAGAATATTTAGTAAAGCTTACATAAAATAAGTATATATAGGTATAATGTATAGTATGAATGACAGTGATGTCAAGTCTATATGGCGTTTACAAAGTATAGAGTACAGTGGATTAGGAGATAAACCACACTTTATACTTATGAATGACAATGGTGACTTTAAAATGGAACCAATAGAACGTGGTATTCATAACTTAAGGAAACTACTAGACTTAGAAGAAGAATAAGGTCTTCCTTGCTTCCCACTAGGGACCAAGCAAGGAATCCCATAATATAGAAGGAAGGAATGGTATGAAAGATACTGTTGATTTGCTATCTCCTTTTCCACAGGAGTTAGTTAAGAAAGCACCAGCTGGTAAGTTTGGTGATTATGTTCCACACGCACATTACGTTGAGCGTTTAAGGGACAGTGGAGTTAAATACAGTTGGTTCTGCGAACCAGTATATAGTACACACAATGGAGAGAAAAGAATTGTAGGTGCTAAAGGTATTATCAGTATACACGATGGCGAACATATGGGAACATATGAAGGCTTTGGTGACATAGATACATTTAAAATGAACAATGATAAGTTCAATGATGGTACTAATCTTAAGGACGCAGAGTCTGATGCATTCAAACGTGCATGTATGAGGTTTGGCCTTGGCGTAGAGCTATGGTCAGGCAGTAAACAATCAGAAGAAGAAGCTACTGCTGCAGCTGCAACATCACGTGAAGATGACATAGTTGTTACTAAGGTAGATATGCGTAAGAAAGAACATAAACCTACTAAGGAAGATGTTGAACGCATGAATGCAATTATGGATAGCATAGTTAGTGAAGGTGTTACTGTAGATGAAAGTAGTACTGATGATGCAGAAGAACCACCATTCTAATGGCACAGGATTTATCATTCATAAGTAAAACAATTCAAACTATGACTGAATCTGTACAAAATACAGAAACATTACATAAAATAATTGGCACAGCTAATCAATATGCTATGACTATGAAGTTTCCATTAGATAAAACTGAATGGTCTGATAAACAATTAGACAAGTATCTATCTATGATTGAAAAATTAGTAGAAATGCCTGTAGAATATACACAAGATGATTTTGAAAGTATGGATTTACTTGAAAAATTAGAAAGTGTTGGTTTAAAAGCAACTGAAATAGAACCAGGATTGCAAGAATCTGGTGATATGTTAGGAGATATAGTTAATAAAATGGAACAACAGAACAAATATAGAGACGACCTTAAATGTCCATGCCCTAATAAATTAATGGTATGGGATAACAGGAAGTCTAAAAAGTCAGATAAAAGTCCAGACTTTACTTGTTCAGGTAAGACACCTATGGAGTGTCCTATGCATACAGGTAAATGGAAGAAGTCATGGTGGTTAGATAACAGTGATATACCAGAGGAGTGGAATTTAGATGGCGAACAGACTACAGCGTAGAGCTGCTAAATCTAAAAAAGGAACCAGATATAGAGGATTAAGTAAGCGACAAGTGCTTACACCTGATAGCTGGAGATAAGGAGGGTTTAATGATACCTGAATCATTTAGAGGTGAAGAGATACCAGCCTATATTAAAAGCAAGACACAACTTGTAGCTTACATACTTACTAGATACATGGGAGAAAGTCCTATAAGTAACTGGGAGTTTGTAGCTGAGTTGTATTGCCATAGGTTTGGTGGAATTATACATAATCTTAGGCAGGAAGGTTATAAAATAACAACTTTACCTAGTAAAAAACGTGGCTTAGTACATTATTATTGTACTGAACTACCAACAAAAGCTGCCATTAGCTAATGATAGAAATAGTTGTTGGCTGTTTGTTTCCTATTTTACTTACAGCTAATACATTACCTGAATACCAAGAATGTTTATACGTACAAGATAACATTAAATATGTATCCACACATGCAGACTTAGTATCTAGGTATTTTAAAGAGGAAGACATTCCTATTGCTTTAAATGTTATATATTGCGAAAGTAGCGGCCGCCCGCAAGCTATCGGTAATAACACTAACGGTACTAGGGATGTTGGACTCTGGCAGTTTAATGATAAAACTTGGGCTTGGTTAACACCTAAGCTTGGTATAATAGAAGATAGAACTAACCCAGAAACAAGTACAGCAGTCGCTGCTTGGTTAGTTTATAATGATGGTTGGCATCATTGGAACAGTAGTAAACATTGTTGGAAAGGAACTAATAATGATTTGTTGTGGACACAAATTAAACAGAGTATGCGTGGTAACTAACCAAGTATATTGTGATTATTGTGAGAAAGTGTGGGGACATGTAGATGACATGGTCTAATAGTAAAGACATACTTAGAAAATTAAGACAAGATATTAACATGGCTTTAAATATGCTATGTGAAATATGTAAAGCACCTTATTATACAACGTACAAAGGACATCATTACTGCGATGATTGTATATGGAATTTAGAACAAGAAATGGAGGAGATATATGGACAAGAAGATTGACATAAACAATATAAATATATTTACACATCCCAGATATATGAAAGTCTGGGCTAATCAATTTAACAAAGCATGTGGGAGTGATACTTTTAAAGTACAACCTGACATGGAAAAACTTAGATTCTTAATGGACAAATTTGTAATAGATTACAATTATCATTTAGAACAATTAGGAGAGGAAGAATAATGCCAAATAATTTTAAAGCTTTTACTACAAACGAACAACGTATGCACACAACAATACCAGAGAATAGACTTAAGTACGTAGCATGGTTACAAGAAAAGAAAGCCTTAGCTGCTGCAACAGATTTCTATGGTGGTAAGAGACTGTTAGGGACAACAGAACAAGGTAACCCTATCTATGCCACGTTGTCTATAGATAAAAATACAAAAGATATGCATTTAGCTTTGACACATACTATGGACACAATACGTAAATCTAATTTATGTCCTAGACGTATAACAATAGGTGCTAATGAAGCTGCACCAAATTTAGACCATTCAATGCGACCTACTACAAAGAGTGACAATGGTGAAGTTACGCAGCGTACTTTAGATTATATAGAAGAATTAATTCATCTTAATGAAAGTAAGATACACTATGATAATAATAAATGTACAACTGGTATGTTTATGAAAGCATCTAACGCAATCTACGAAGGTAGTGCGGAGAAAGGAAAGTTTAGATGGTCAGATGTAATGAAAGCCTGGGACTTACCTAAAGGTAATTACTTTACTGTATGACAGAAAGTCTTTCAGATATAAGAGAAATCGCAATAGAGCGTGCTGGTAATAGATGTGAGTGGGCTTATTGTGGTGATAATAAATGGTTAGAGTTAGCACATATTCAGGGCATAGGTATGGGCGGAAGTAAGAAAAGAAAGTTTGATATTAATAATGTAGCTATATTATGTAAGTATCATCATGATATATATGACGGAAGACAAAGAGTCGGAACAAGCGTAGCATACAGAGATTTATTAAAAGGTTTTTTAAAAAGAGAAAGTAACCTATAAAAAATTCTTAGCGATTATTTATCAAATCTACTTAAAGCTTTAAATGTATCAAACTTTTTTTGAAATAATTTAGCTTTTTTATATTGTGCTTGTGAGTAAGCTAGCGAAGTATTTCTTTGTTGAACTAAACCTGAAACATCACCACCATAAGGAGAACCATGCATACCTACTACTTTTTCCATATTTTTAACAATGTTCATAGCTGCATCACCTTTTTTTAAAGCTGCTCTAGATATTTCTCTATGTTGTTTCATACGTCTATTTAATTCGTTTTGACCAAGACCTACAAGTCCCCTACCTACAGCATATTGTCTAGTACTACGTGACATAGGTTGTAATTTTTCTTGATATTTTTTTGGTGGTAATTTTTTTTCTTTGGGCATTATGGATTTAATTTAGTCCCACGATTCTTGACATTTCTATCTTGCCAAGTAGGAACATTAGTTTTAGTTTTTGGTGCAGGCATTACTTAGTAATCTGTTTCTTAGCGTATGTTTTAACAACTGCTAACGCAGCTCCACCACCAGCTAATGCTGCTAGTTGTAATGTTTCTGCTTCTACACCGACTAATGGTGCAACTGTTAACGCACCTATAAAGGCTTCAATGAAAGTCCATACGGCTCTCTCTACCATGTCTTTAAGTTCTTCACTCATTTTATAACTCCATGCTTCGTTCCAAGGAGTCCACGCTACGTCTTTCTTAAACGTCCCATCAGAATTTCTTTTTCTATTTAACTTTTCAAACATTATCTAGTATAGTCCTTTTTTTTGTTAAGGTTCTTTAATCCACCTAAAATCATAAGACCAGCACCTACACCAGGATTTTTCTTAGCATACCATGCGGCTAATGTAGCTGCACTAGCAGCAGCTCTTTTAGCTATAGCTGAGTCTATGTTCTTAGCATCAAATATACCACCAGCTGATTCAGTTAAATCTTTAGCTATACGTTCAAATGATGCATCAAATTTCTTTTTATATGAAGGAGAATTTTCTATATTACCTGTGTTTACAGAAGGTATGTCAGTAATTTTGTTAGGGTTACTAGGTACAGAAAACTCCGGTCTACCACCAGGAGTAACACTTTTCGATTTATTATATCTTATTTCTCCAGGTACTTTTGGTCTATCTATTAAATTTTGTGATTCTAATTCTTTTAAATACTCAGCAGTTTGTCCATATGCACCAGCACTAGCACTAGGAATAGTAACTTTGGGTCCTCCACCACCTACAGGTGTTTCAATTTTAACACTTACTTCATCTGCAGCAACTACTTGTTTATTATTTAATGCTTTAGTTTTTCTTGCTTTAGCATTTTTAATATTATTTTCTAATCTAGTAGTTTCTGCTGTAAAATCTATATCGACCATATCTAGTCCTAGTTTCATACCTAATTTGTTATGATATTCTAAAGCTTCATTTGCTAATTTTAAATCTTTCGTAGCTTTATCTAATTTTATATTTTCTTGGTCATTCAAATCAAAAGAAGCAGTAACTTGTTTTCCTGTTTTAGGGTCTTTTTGTTTTTGAACAGCATTGCTACCGTCACCAAGAATACCTTTTACATCGTCAGGAAATGAATCTGTCATATCTCTAACATAAGATTTACCTACACCTTTTTTAGTTGTTAATGATTGATTACCAGCAGACCTTCTTGTTTGGTCAAATGTTTTATCTACAAAATCTTCACTTGTTTGTTTACCAACGTCTACTGTTCCAGATTCTATTAATTCTTCAGTTAATTCATTTTTAGCTGTAGAAATTAAACGGTCAGCAGCAGCTTCTTGTTCTATAGAAACACCCATTTTAGCTTTTTCAATTTCTATATTTTCCATAATTGCAAAACCTTCATCAGCTAAAGCAGTACGTACTTCTGGTTTAAGTTCTATATCTTTATTATTTAAATAATCATCTATAGTTTTTAATTCTTCTTGCAAACCACTTAACTGTTTATTAATTTCAGATTGTGTGTAGTACTTAGGTGCTTCACTTTGATTAATAGGTGCTGTGGTTTTTCCTTGTGGTTGACCAACCATAGGGATTTTCTTTGTTTCACCTGTTGGTTTATTTGTATATTCTACTAAATTTTGTGTAGCTATGTTTCTTTCTTCAATTACTTCATCAATTAAATTACGTACTTCTGGGTCATTAGGAAAAAAAGCTTTAAATGTACCTAAATCTTTTGTAGGTACTTTACTTATATCAGATGTAAAACTTGTATCTCCAACACCTGGCATACGTTGTGTATTTTGTGTACCATATTTTTCCATATCAAATTCGTTTTTAAGACTATCACTACCTGCACCTTCTACTGCGTCACTACCACCATAGATATTTTCTCTAGCTTCAGGTGTAGTTGTATCGTAATCTTCGAAACTAAAACCATCTTCACCAGTTAAATCAGGGTCAAACTCGTTACCAAGTTTTTTATTACCTTTAAATTTAAATGTACCACGCATTATATTATTCTCCTGGAGTCTAGTTTAGCAGATAGAGTTTGAACTTCACCACTTATCTCTTGTAATTTTTCCATAACTGTATTTGTCAATATGACATCTTCAGTTGACTTATTAGATGTTTCTTTATTATCTCCATCATAATCTATATATGTAACCTCAACATTTTGTCCTGATTCAATAGCTGCAGCAACACGAGGATATACAAATTTATACGCATCAACACTACTGCCGATGAACCCATCTTTAGCTATACGGTTGTTAGTCTGTGTGTTACCCAGTATTAAACAGCCTGCTGTATGTTCATCAGTATTACCTGTATGCCATAGTATGTATTCGAAACCTGGTACATCTTGTACCCATATCATACCTTTATGCATACCACCATATTTTGATGCATATCTTGTATGAAATCCACCTACAGTACGTAATTTAAGTTTATAAGTACCTGCAGGTATTCTTGTTTCACCCCAAACTTTTATGTCACGTTGCTCATCTTCTAAAGTGTATGCTAAAAATGTACGTTGACCTCTGTCAACTTCAAATAACAAACCAGATGTAGAGTCTTTACCACTACTAATTCTTAATACTTCATACTTCAAGATTTACCTCCTGCCATACGGCACACCAACCAAACGGTGCTACTTCTTTATTAAATTTAAGACAATAATTATTACTGTAATGCACACAATTATTACAGAACTCTCCAGATTTAGGGCTATTGACAACGTATGCTCCAGGTAAAGCCATTATTTCTTCTTACTAATTTTTTTAGTTTTACCATTATGTGTTCTAGCGTATATAAAGTTTTTTGTTTCACGAATTACCGTGCCTTTATATGTTTTGTCGCCCCACTTCCAACTAATTGTTTTTGCCATTAATTACCACTTAGTCTTGTTAGCCCAATAAGCTGCAGACATTTTACCTTTTTTAATATTTTTAGCGTGTCTAGCTTTAAAAGATTTTTTTCTAGCTTTATCTTTAGCTGACTTTGGATTTTTTCCTGCACCTGACACACCTTGTTGACCAAATCTAATAAGTTTAAGATTGTGTCCTTCTTGTGCTAATACTACATGTGATTTAGTAGCATGTTTAGGTGTACGCTTAGGTTTATTAACCCCAGATAACCCGTGTTTTTTTATTAAAGCTGCTTTTCTATTTGCATGTGCCATTAATTCTCCTCACAATTACCATGTTTGCAGTTGCATATTTGTACAAATGAACCATCTGGTTGACTTGTAATCATACACATTATCTACTAACTTTCTTTGAACCACCTTGTGGTTTGTCTTTTCTAAAGCCTATAGTTAATAACCATATAGCTAATGTAATTATAGTAGCTAAACCTGTAACTTGCTGTGCAGACCCAGTAAGGGTAAGTGTAGCAATTACTAAACCAACCAAAGTCCAACTAAGGTTTAATGTTTCTTTAATTATTTCTATAAACCAGTTCCATATTTTTTTAATCATAAGCTTTTTTTCATTACAAATGCTGCAATACTTATTATTCTAGTCAAAATAACTGGAACTACAACTTCTTGTGCTTTTTCTCTTTGGTCTTGAGTCATGTCATTTCCTATTGTTGATAAGTTTATGTCTTGTATGTCTACATCTACAAATACTTCTATTGGATTTTCCAGGAATGCTTCGTACTGTACCTCTGTAACAACATCAGCTAGGGTATAATCTTCTACGTCTGCATTTTCTACAGCTCTTTCCACGTATTCTTCTACAGCTTCTGCTACTACAGTATCTGATTTAACAGCCTCTGCAATAATAGCAATATCTTCAGTTTCAACTTGTAATACCTCAGCGACAACCTCAACTTGTTCCTGTGTAAGTTCTTCAACATTATCAATTACTTCCTCAACTACAGATTGTACTATTTCTTGTACTTCTTCGGTAGCTTTATCTAAATTTTGTACGCCAATATCATTGACTTCTTCAAGAACTTCTACAACTTCTTCGGTGGTAGCTTCTTCAACAATGATATCTTCAACGATTTCTTCAACTTCAGATACTGCGACAACGACTTCTTCTTCAGAAAGTTCTTCTGGAGATTCCTCCTCAACATCTTCCTGTATTGGCTCATCCAAAACTTCCTCGACAATTTCTTCATCTTCCACCACAATAACAACATCATCTTCTAAAACCTCTTCTTCAATAATAATTATAATATCTTCTGGTATATCCAGCTCTATAATTTCTTCTACTATTTCTATAATCTCAATAGTATCTTCAAGTTCTTGTATAATATCTACAAATTCTTCTAATTCTTCTTCAGATAAATCTTCAAGAATAATTACACTATCTTCTAGTTCCTCAAGTATAAGTAATTCTTCTTCAGCATCTATCTGTTCAGCAATTAAACGCTCTTCTTCAGCTGCAATTTCTGCTTCAATAGCAGCTATTTCTTCTTCCGTGAGCTCAATAACTTCCTCTTCAATAAAAATATCTTCCTCTGTGAGGGTGTCATCTCCAAGTATCTCTTCGTCCAACTCATCTATTTCCTCTTCGGGTTCGATAATAATAGTAATAATATCAGGTATATCAGTGCAATCACCAGGCTGATAACCGAACCAATCGCCACTCTCTACCGCTTCAAGATATTGTTTATACGATAACGGATTGTTTGGATGTGGACATCCATATTCGTCCCAAGCAAGGTACGTAGTAATGTTATCTTCGACGACATCTTCTGCCGCAGGTAACGTGGTGGACGTTGTTGTTGTCGAACTAGGTGGCGTGTTATTAGGTACATCATACTTATAGTATACATTGTCTATGAGCCACCAATCAGTTATTCCTTCTATTACTATCTCTGTAATGAATGTATCTACTTCTTCTGCTACTGCAAATACCTTGCTACCTGCTACTGTCATGTCTGTATTTACATCTAGTGTAAAGTTTTCTGATGCACCATTGTCGTAATATACAACACCTGATACACCACTTTCTTGGTCAATAGCACCATAATTAAAACCAACTTCGTATGGTTCGTTTGGAAATGCAATAGTAAGATTATCTGAACTACCTCTTATACCTAATTGATATCTATCATTACCAAAATATACACTCTGAAAACAATCCATATCTTCTATACCTATAAGACCTGCTTCTTCTGTACTAACACAATCAGGACTTTGTGAAGTAGCAGCACTTACCACTGTGTCACTAGCTCCATACACAAATGTAATATCTGTATTTATTTCTTGATTATCAAATGTTTCTGTGACTGTAGTTTCTTCTGCTATAGAATGTATAGGTACAGCAAGTAAAAGAACTGCAGTTAGTACTGCTAGTTTTTTCATATTTTACACGCATCTCCGCAATCATCATCAAACTCCTGTGATGTATCTACAAATACAGGGTTGTCTGTAAACATATCGTCAGGTAATGTGAAGTCTTCTTCCATTACATTAAGTTGTTTATCAGCACCACCAATGCGGAAATAGCTACAAGCCATCCACTTAACTCTTGTCTTGAAATCTTTTGATTAACTTTTTCGTGTAATTCATCTATACGTTTGTTTATATCTTGTTGTCCTTCCAATATTAAAGTAAGCATTTCTTTTTGTGTAAAACCATTGCCATTAGGGGAGGTCATCAGCGTTCCATTCGTTATCTAAATCTACTATTGTTTTAAATTCTCTGTCTATATTGGCATAGTTAGTTAGTTTTTTTAAATAAAAACTTATATCTTGTAAAAAATAACCTATTAATAAACCAATTATAAAATCCATAAATTGGATTATAACATAGAGAGTTATGACTTCCTATTTTTGTCAAAATTTTTAACAGTATGATTGTAATGATTAGTATGTGTAGCTTGAACAGATTGTTGTTGTCTTATATAATTATCAGTACTTTTTTGTGTAGCTTCATTAACTTCTAATTCAAATGTATCATCTATAGGTACAACTGACATATGTATTAATGGAGTACCTGCTGTTACTTGTAATACTTCATTTTTTTCTAAAGGTCTATTCATTTCAAATGGAAAATTAATACCATTAAAAGCATCAGTTCTAACTAAACCTGATAAAAATTTAATAGGTCTATCTTCATCATGCCAAAATGGGTCATTAAATATTACTGCCCAACCAGGTGGAGTTTCAAATTGCCATGGTGATACTAACTTAAATACTCCTCCTAATGGTAAAGGTTCTACTGGAGCACCTTCTATTTGTTGTTGTGCATGACTTTCAATACCAACACCAGGATGTCCCATAGACCAATACACTTCTCCATCTTTTTCTATAAATTGCATCCATGACCAAGATGGCATTATATATCCATAATTAATAATATCTTTTATAGCAGGACAAGTTTTAATATTGCCTGCACTTCTTAAATCTTCATTAACTCCTTCTCTTTTTATAGTTTTCCACCACTTAGGAGGTGCTTCTCTTGCAGGAATTATAGGATGTAAATCTGTAATAAAGTTAAATGTTGGGTCTATAGGTGTTACTTTTAATTTCATAATATATTTTTAGGCCTTCTTTTTAATACTGTACTAAATACTTTAATTATATTGTGTCTTACTGTAGCAATATTTTTAACTTGTTGTACCATTGATAACATATTATCGTTCATTATTTTATAAGATATATTTACAGGTTTATTAAAAAATACAAACATCATAGGCTTATCTATATGCCATTTAAAAGAAACCATAGATTTATTATCTACTACTTGTATAGAAAAGTTTAAAGTTCTACTCCAATTGTATATATTAAATGAACCTGGAATAAATTTACAATTATTCATTTCAATGTCAGTGCCAGGTAAAAGATTAATTTCAATATCTTCTGTATCTGTAAAAAATATATAAGGCATATTTATTTGTATAGTAATAATATCTTTATTTTTTTCTATTTGAAAACTTAAAAAATTGTTTATTTGATTAGTAAATTTATCGGAAGTATTAGTGCTTGTTGAATTAGCATTCATTTGATTTGTTTTAGGATTGTAAATAAATTCTAAATCTGCAGGTGCGTTAATTGCATAAAGTCTAGTACTGCTAACAGATACAGCAGGACAACCGTGTGTTGTTTCATTATAAACATAAGGGTCATTAAATATACTTAATGCTTCTTTGTATTCTTTATCAAATGAATATACAACTTCTGATTTTTTAAATCTATTGAATAACATATTCCACCTTTATTTATTTATTCTGGGGGTGTTTCAGTAACTAATACCCATTGTGTGTTCTCTTCGTCCCAGTTCCACCATTGATTTACAACATCTATTTCTGTATCAGGTCTAGCAACAGGAGGTTCCCATTGCCAAGTTTCTGTATTAAAATTCCAACTAGGAAATTGCTGCTCAGGTTTAGTTTGTTGTGCATCAGGATACCATTCATCTCCTATTTCTACATAGTTAAGGTCATTTACTACAACAAATGTATCATCAGGATATATTTCGTCTTCAGCAAAATTATCTAAGTTATCACCAGCATAGGTATTTTTTACTTTATTATCTGTGCCTATTCTTACAATCATTATAATCTTTTAATTTTTGTTATAGGATTAACATTACCACCAATAGTAGGTTGTTCGTATGTTAAAAATTTAACGCTTCCTGCAGAACCAGAACCACTTGCATTAGTATTGCAGTCATTTTTTCTACCTCCACCGCCTGCACCATAACCATTAGCAGCTCCAGGTGGGCATCCACCGTTACCACCAACGTTAGTATTACCTACGTCACCACCGCCACCACCACCGTAGTAGCCTTGATGACCTCCTCCTGCACAATAATCTTGTCCATCAAAACGATAACCATCGCCTCCATCTCCACCTTCAACACCATTATCACCAGTTAAATCAGCACCCATTCCACCGCCACCGCCACCACGATAACCTGAAGTTTGTCCTGAACCACCATTTCCACCTGTA